>ENA-UZXC01002491-UZXC01002491.1-metagenome-genome-assembly--contig:-Day-2-25m-contig-2491_pt1 | contig 38529 bp, 38 predicted proteins | sample MGYA00260340_ERZ794900 | MGnify/ENA metagenome assembly ERZ794900 | reverse complement strand
ATTGGCAACGGCTTTACCATGACTGACAAAAAACGCCCACTGTTAATTGGTGGCGGCGTTGGCATGCCGCCTATGGTAGCGATTGCGCAGGATATTAAAGACAGCGATTATCAGCCACTTGCTATTTTAGGCTCTGAAGTGCCGTTTCCTTTCGATGCGCAAGTGGCGGGTGATGGCAAAGATTATCAAGGCGCAACACACACCATGCCCGAGCTAGAAGACTGGGGCGTAGCGTGTCGATTGGCCAGTTTGCAAGATTATGAGGGTGTGTTTAAAGGCTACGTGACTGAGCTTGCCAAAGTTTATTTAGACGGTCTATCAGCAGATGAGCTCGCCCAAGTTGAGCTCTACTCTTGTGGGCCTCACCCTATGCTTGAAGCTGTGGCAAAGCTTGCCAAAGAATACAACTTACCATGCCAAGTTTCACTAGAAGAAAACATGGCTTGCGCGGTAGGCGGTTGTGCAGGTTGTGTGGTTGAAGTGCAAACTGATAATGGCCCTGCGATGAAACGCGTTTGTGTTGATGGCCCTGTATTTGACGCAACTAAAGTCTTTTGATAGCTGATAATTTAAAAAAAGTTCAAAGCCGTATCGATGCGGTTGATACAAAAAATCAAGTAACACTAATTGCCGTTAGCAAAACCAAGCCAGCTTCAGACCTACAGCAAGCGATTGACGCAGGACAGCGTCATTTTGGGGAAAATTATCTGCAAGAAGCGCTTGATAAAATTGAATCTCTAAAGGGGCAGGGTTTAATCTGGCATTTTATCGGCCCGATTCAATCCAACAAAACCAAGCAAATTGCACAGAGTTTTAGCTGGGTGCATAGTGTTGATCGCCTTAAAATTGCCAAACGACTGAATGATCAGCGCCCAGAAAATTTAGAAAGGCTCAATGTGTTGTTACAAATCAATATTGACAACGAACCGACTAAATCAGGCGTATTAATTGACGAAATTGATGAAATTATCCCCCATTTTGAAAATTTCCAAAATATTTCTCTTAGAGGATTTATGTGTATCCCCAGTCCTGATAATACACAGCAAAGTTTTGCCAAAATGGCCAAAATACTGCAAAAACACCCCAATTTAGATGTTTTAAGCATGGGAATGAGTGCTGATCTCGAGTTAGCCATTGAAAATGGCGCTACTTTTGTACGAATTGGCAGTGATATCTTTGGCAAAAGGGCTTAAACTTGCTCATTCGCATAATATGTGAAATTTTTAACTAATGTTTCCTATGCCAACCAATTATCCTTTCGATAAAGCGGGGGGGGGGGTAGGATTGAGTTTCTTGAATAATATTAATAATATCCATTGTGTCAATTTCAAGTGCATGTGCATATTCTAACAACTCAACAATATCTAGTCTTCTATCACCCGTTTCAATTTTTCCAATAAGAGAGTAGCCAATATTGAGCTTTTCAGCTAATTCTCGTTGAGTTAGTTTGAGATTAACTCTTTGTGCAATTAGTAAATTCCTAAGTACTGTATTAGCTTCTGAATGGATGGATTGCCTTAAGCGCTTATTTTTCATGAACAGCATTATAGGCTCATTATAGACTGCACCTGTTTTTGGTGCAAATTGAAATACATATATATTGTGCTGTTTTTAAATATAATAATAAAAAATATGTATTACAAACTTTCATTGGTCGCACCATTTGTTGTGATTACTTTATTAGGCAGGCCTATTCAGGCGTTTATTAGTCTAATTTTGATTCTTAGTTCGATTTTTGCATTTGCTTTTATTGATGTTGAGCAAGGATTGGTTTTGTATTTAGCTGGTGTTTTTCACTCTATTTTTTTAGTTTATTTAGAGCGAAGATCTAAAAAAATTAATTTATTTAACCAGCTAGCGGACAAAATCATCAATGAATAATCCAAATACACCTGAGCAGAATTATTATCAAGAAGACGAGATCGACCTAAAACAACTATTTAGATCGCTAGCTGAGCGTAAGTGGTTTATTTTTGGCTTTACTGGCTTTGTAACTGTACTTGGTATTGCTTATGCATTATCTATTCCACCTACATATAAGGCGAATATTTCTTTTTTGTCACCTAATCAATCATCTGTTCTACAACTCAACAAAATTAAACTAACTAGTGAAACTAGTGAAACTATCTATCGTAAATTTTTAAACAAGACTATGTCAAGTCAATTTCAAAGAAAAATTTTTGATGAAAATAACTATTTAGCCAAACTTAATCCAGAAAACAAACCCATTAAAAATTTAGAAGACTTTTTTGCAGGATTTTCTAAGTCAGTGACTCTTGAATCAATTAAAGAGAAAAAAGGTGAAGCAACCAACTATGAGAAACCAATTGGTGTCTCTTTAGAAGGTGGAGATGCAATAGTTATTTCTAGCTTTTTAAACCATCTTGCTAATGCGGCCGATATCGAAACCGTAGATGAATTTTTAACTATTATTCAGCAAAAAATTGATATTCGACTAGAAGAAATTACTAAACAAAGAGGTTTGTTGCTAACTCGCGCAAAGCAAGATCGATTGGCAAAAATTAAGCGAATAAAGGTGGAAGACGCTCAAAAAATACACGAAATTAAGGATCAGATTTCTCGGTTAAGAGTTAAAGCCAAGAAAGACCGACTAGATGAAATCATAAGAACTGAAAAATCCAACTTACTGTCTATTGAAAAATTAAATGACAAAATTATAGCTCTAAGAGTTAAAGTCAAAAAAGACCGAATAAATAAAATACAAGTTTTGTCAGATGCTGCCAAAATGGCTGAAGAGCTTGGCGTTATAGATAATAACTTTAAAAAAATTGGAAATGAAAAGCGTCAGAGTTCTACCTTAACAGTGGCCATTGGGGATAATAAAAAATTACCAAAATGGTATTTATATGGAAAAAATGCCCTATTAAAAGAAGTAAAAATATTAAGTGGCAGAGTAAGTGATGACCCTTACATTCCTGAAATTGTTAATTTACAAAATCAGATTCAAGCGATTAAAAATGATAAAGATTTAGCTGCTTTAAAGAATAGGAAAAGTGATGACCCTTACATTCCTGAAATTGTCAATCTGCAAAATAAACTAAGCACTATTAATTCTAATCAAACATTAAAGACACTTGAATCTAGGGTGGACGATAGTCCATTTGTTGTTGAAATCAATAAATTGGATATTGAAGCGATTAAGCTTAAGGCGTTTGAACCAAGTTCGATTGGTATTCACGCTATGCAAATGAACCAATATGCTTATCCGCCAGAAGCTCCAATAAAGCCTAAGAAAAGGCTAATTGTCGCAGTAGCCTTTATTGCCGGGTTTATTTTAAGTATTTTGTTGGTATTTATTATGAATGCCTTTCGCCCTGAACCTCAAGCGTAGGTGAAAAATTGGTATTTGATACAAACCAAGCCTAGGCAGGAAGAGGCTGCTAGTCAAAATTTAATCAATCAAAATTTTGAAATATACTATCCAAAAACTCAAATAAAGAGCAAGACCGTTGCGCTATTTCCGCGTTATATTTTTATTCTCCTGGACGATAAAAATCAAAACTGGCCCCCAATTAGATATACCAAGGGTGTGGCAAATTTTGTAAGATTTGGCATTAAATTTGCCAAGGTCCCTGATGAGATTATTATGGCTATCAAGCTACAAGAAGATGATACAGTTGAGAAATTAATAGATTTATCCAAATTTCATCAGGGTGATTCTGTTCAAATTCAAGAAGGAGCTCTCAAAGGTCAACAGGCTATTTTTAGCCATTATGATGGACAAATGCGCGCTATTATCCTTCTTAAAATTCTCCATCAAGAGCATCAATTAACACTTAAAGAAAGCGAGATTATTTGCGCTTGATATTTTTACTGGATAGTTAATAAATTTGCCTCTAAAAACGGTGCACTTTATATATTATGTATAGTTTATAAAAACACTTAATTTTATAGGGTGTTTAAATGTTTATTAAGAGCGCCGTAATTTTGCTTTTATTACTAAATGTTGTTGGTTGTGGCGGCGGGGGTGGCAGCTCAAATGTTCAGCCCACCACATATCCAGCTATCACTCTAGCAACTTCAGCGACTTCTATTGCTGAAAACTCTGGCACTACAGTTACCCTGACGGTTACAGCATCCAAAATTTCAGATGAAGATATAACAGTTACTTTATCAACCTCTGGAACTGCAACAGACGGTACAGACTATTCGACAGTTAACGGTTCTAGTCTAACAATAACAGCAGGCGCAACTGCAGCAACTAAAATATTTACAGCTACTGACGACTCTACTTACGAAGGTAGCGAATCAATAGTGGTTGCAATTAATACGGTATCGGGAGGAGGTGCAACAGAAAATGGAACTCAAACAGAAACTATAACCATCACTGAGAATGAATCAGCTCCAACTGTTTCAATTGCGACTAGCGCATCAAGTGTTTATGATAATGGCTCCAATCTAACATTAACTGCAACATCAACACAAGCCTCAGATGAAGCGATTACAGTGGTTATTGGAACGTCAGGCACTGCAACTGAAGGTACTGATTATGGAAGCATATCTAATATTACGATTGCTGCAGGTTCAACAACAGGTACAGCCATTTTCGACCCAACTGAGGATACGGTGAATGAAGGTAACGAAACTGCAACTGTCTCAATATCAAGTGTATCAGGAGCTAATTCTTCTGCAAGCGGCACAACATCAGTAACTATTACGATTAATGAATATGCATTGCGAACTGGCACAGCATTTACGGAGGGAACTATTGATGAGCAGAATATTATAAAAAATAGATCTACTTGGACAGCAATTGAAGCTGGTGGAGCGGTTCATCCTTATGAGCAAATGGGGGTTCATAAAGTACAGTCATTTACAGATGGAACAAATAATTTAACTGGCGTAGGTAAAACAATTCATATAGCTGATTTTTACTGTGATACTACTCACGATATTTATAATAATAAAACAATAACAAATCTAGATGATGGTGGCGCAGGAGAGAGTACTTTTGGAGCTGCCACTTCTTCAAATAATCACTGTCAAGGTGTGGCCATGTTTGCCGCTGGAGATGTTGGCGCTAGAAGTGGAGTTGCTCCAGATGCAGATTTAGTTTTGTCAAGTATTCCAGATGTTGATGGCAATGCAGGAGATGATTATGCTAGAGATTTGGATGCTGCAAGAGTTTTAGGTGCAATAGCCTCAAATCAGAGTTGGGGTTATAATTCAGGTGGTACGAGTTATAGTCTTTCTGAATTTAAAGCAGCTAATGGCGCATTGACAAATGCCCAAGGCTTGGCAAGAATGATGCACGGCACAACCTCTGGTCAAGATTTGACAGATGCAAATACCTATGTCACAGCATTAAATAACTTTGAATCTTCTGGAGTGGTTGTTTGGGCAGGGGGCAATGATACTGGCGAGGCAGATGCGGGTGTTATGGCAGCATTACCAGAGTTATTCCCCAGCCTTGGAGAGGCGTGGATAGTTGCCAATATGGTTCAATATACTGGAGACTCAGATTTGTCAAATGCCACTTCGTCAGAATTTACCCTAAAAGGGAATAAATGTGGCTCAACAAAAGAATACTGTCTATCAGTAGATGGATGGGGGGCTTATCAGGCGACATATATTGATAATGGGGTTAGTAAGTACAATACTACAGGGTCCGCAGGGTCATCTTGGTCAGCGCCAATGGTCTCCGGAGGGGTGGCGTTAATGTCTCAGGCATTTCCTAATCATACGCCTGAACAATTGGTAGATAGAATATTGGCTTCAGCAAACAATGTATGGTTTACGCCTGAAGGAAATACCACATTTACTACACACGGAAACAGTATAACTCATGGTTACCACTCGACCTGGGGTCAAGGTGTGCCTGATTTCTATGCAGCACTTAGTCCAATAACTACTAATGCCAATCCTGCTATGGTACTGTATTCAGGCAGTTCAATCCAAGATGGTGTAAGTAGCAGCTCCAGTGCTTCACTTGCATCATCATTAATCATCCCTTCAGCATCATTTGGTGATGCCATCCATCAGGGGCTGTCAGGTGAAGTTGGATATGCATATGATGCATTAAGCGGTGGCTTTAAGTATGATATGACCACACGCATTGATACGTCTAATAATGATGTACCAGCCATCAGCCTATCTTCTGAAATAGCTAAGTTAGATTCGTCATTAAGTGTCAGTAGCTCTTCTTGGAAGGACAGCTTTAGTCAAGTGCTATCAAAGTTATCTGAGACTGATAAGCTGCAAATCAGTCTAACTATAGGTGCAAGCTCTCTACCAGTACAAAGTTTCTTTGGTTCTAACTTTGATTCAACAGTAAATCTAAATGATTATGAAACACCATACCTAGAGTCTGGTGAAGGTGGTATTGGTTTAGGTGCTACTTATAAGCTAGGAGATTCAAGGCTGCTTGTTGGTATGACTAACCCAATAAATCAAAATAATGACAATACTATTGGCTTAAGAAAATCACTAGTTGCATCATTAGAATATGGAAACCCATCTGATGCTACTGTTACTTTTATGGCTGGCATTACTCAAGATAAAAACAGTTTGCTAGGTTCTACTGGTAATGATGCATATGGCTTATCAGGCTCTAAGTCAGACACTGTGTTTACTGCATTTAAGGTACAAACACAACTAGGCAATGACTTGTCTTTAACTAGCGTTGCAACGCTTGCTAATACCAATATGACAAGACCTGACAATAGTTTTATTAATTCAGCAAGCAATGTTAAGTCTACAAGCGTTAGTCTTATTGCCAATAGACGTGACGTATTTGGTGATGACAATATGTCATTCTTTGTAAGTCAACCTAACCGTGTAAGTGATGGCAATATGTCAATTAGACTGTCTAATCTTGCCGACTCTGATGGTAATTTAACTTATTACAATAAGGATATTAATCTTGAGCCAACTGCAAGACAGTTAGATTATGGTTTGTCATATCGTAAAGATATTGATAAAGATATTAGCTTCTCGGTTAAGCATATGATGACTGATAACCTAAATCACAAGCAAGATTCACAAACTGTTAACTCTAGTTTTATTGGTGCAAAATATAAAGACTTAAAGCTGGGATTAGCTACAAATCCTGGCGAAAACTCCAAGTCTGCAGAAATACTATATAAGTTTAAATTTTAGAAAAGGATGTATAAAGGGCGCTTTAATTAGGAAAAAATCTAATACTGAGTCAAGGTATGATGAGCGCATGAAAATCAAAGTTTTAATCACCGGCGGCACGATTGACAAAACCTATAAAGAGCTAACAGGTGAGTTGTCGTTTACTGAAACACACATAGTAGATATGCTCAATCGTGGGCGCTCAATGGCAGATACCTTATCTGAAGTGCTTTTTTTAAAGGATTCACTGGAGATGGTGGGTTCGGATCGAGAATTTATTTTGGATAAATGCCAAGCATGTGATGAGCAGCATATTCTCATTACTCATGGCACCGACACCATGGTGGAAACAGCGCGATTTTTAGCCGATAAAATCACAGATAAAACCATTGTATTATTTGGCTCGATGATTCCTTATTCAATTGATAATTCAGATGCTTTGTTTAATTTAGGCGTAGCTTTGAGCGCGGTGCAGCTCAAAGAGCCAGGTATTTATATTGCCATGAATGGCAAGGTGTTTGATTTTGATAAAGTCCAGAAAGACAAAAGCCTAGGAATCTTTGTAGACGCCTAGGCTTTTTTGTTGACTAAATAAAAGCGTTTTTTATTTAATCATGTGCTCGATAGCTGCCTTAAGCTCATCATCAGAACAATCCATGCACGTACCTTTAGGCGGCATAGCGCCAACACCTGAGATGGCCACTTTAACTAAATCAGCAATGCCACGCTTAACTCTTGGCGCCCAATCAGCTTTATTGCCAAATTTAGGCGCACTTAAAACACCCACTGCGTGACATGATGCACAAACTGCCGTATAGACCTGCTCACCACTTCGGGCTTTTGCAGCAGTTTTAACTGGCGCTTTAATAGCGTTAACATCAATGTCACCCTCTAGGTAAACTTGGCCAAGTGGCTTGATGCGCTCCGCAACGGTTAAGTTGTCGTTATAGCCGACGTGAACAAGATTGCTAAAGAATGTTTTTGTGCCAAAAATAATGGCAAAAATAATGATGATAGCTGCAACTGAGTTTTTAAAGTACATGGTGATTTCCTTGTTTAGTAAGTTATAATTCTCAAAGAGCAGAATTATATCAGAATGATTAAGAGAACACTATCAAATGGCGTTAAAGTATTAAAAGTGAGCACTTGGATAAGTGCCATTTTTTCTGTTTTACTGATCTTAGTCGTTGGCTTTTTTGTGGTTTTTCCAAACTTTATAAAAGCGCCAATTGAGTCTGAATTGAGCGAAATAACTGGGCTTGAGGTGGCGTTGTCATCGGTAAATTTTGAGCTTGATTCAGGCGGAATTACCCTTAATGTTGATGAGTTAACATTCAAACGCCCAACTTCCGAACAAATGCTTGCCCAAATTCAAGGGCTACATTGGCGCATTCAACTAGCCAACTTTTTTGAAGATATATATCGACCAAATCGAGTGGGCATTGATACATTGACATTAAACACTAGTCAACAGACCAATAGTGCTGATTTTTCACTGGAAGGCTTGAAGCGCTCATTGTCATTAGAAACACTTGAAATTGTTAGCTTTTTTGAGTCGTTAACCATTGCAAAAACACGCATTGAGGGTGAGCAAATATTTGAAATTGCCTCTTTAGATATTGGTCGTAATGGGCAGCAGTTACTCATGCGTATTACTGATCAAGAGATTAATCAACAGCTGTTTGATCTTACACTGGCATTGTCTGTGGAGCAGTTGGATCGGGATGGTTTTTTAACCTTGCCTATGGTGATGAAAAATGAGGAATTTTCCTTACTTTCAAATCTTAAAATCTATCATCAGAATGCGCATGATTATCTTGAGTTTTCAGGATTTATTGACCAAATTCAAGCCGCAGATCTTGATAAGTATTTGCCAGCAGCTTTGATTGGAGAGTCGACCAATCAATGGATGGCGCGCGGGTTTAAATCTGGCGTATTGCAAGATGTTAAGCTTCATGCCCTTAAAAATATCTCGCAAGATTTGCCTATAGAAACTAATCTATCAGCACATTTAACCGACTCAGAGTTGAGCTTTAATGCCAATTGGCAAGCGCTTCAGCATTTGGATGCTGATATTAATACTGACGGCAAGGCGATTAATGTCTTGGTGAATAGTACAACGTTATATGACTTGCCGCTAACTAATATCGCACTGGCTATGGAAGATATGGGTCAAGCTAATTTGGATGTGTCGATAGTTGGCAATATTCAAACCGACAGTAAGGCCTTGACAGATTTTTTAGCGCAAGCACCATTAGGCGATACGGTACATAACGTGATTGAGCAATTTAGCTTGACGGGCGAGCTAACTGGCGAGTTTGATTTAATTATTCCATTGGATAATCGAGCGTCAACTCTAGATATTGATTTAAGCATTAAAGATAATCAGCTGACAACTTTAGAGGGGGCTGTAGTGATTGAAAACTATAGCTCAGATATTGCTTTTCATGATGGCCAAATCAGTAGCAATGGTATGGGCACAATCCGCGGAATACCTTTTGATATTCGGATTAATCCTCATAATAGGCAAGACGATAAAGAGGCGTCCTTTGCGGTGGAGTTGGTGAATAATGAAAATGATTTCGAGCTGTATATTACCCAGCGCCTAGACCAATCTTGGCGTGCACGAGTAGAATCTGACACGCTTAAAACTAATATAGAAATTGGTCTAACAGAGGATTTGCCCAGTGTGCGAATTTTGGGTCTGCAAGCCACTACTTTTGACAGTTTAAAAGGTGATTGGCATATTGAGCCTAAAGATTTACCTAGTATGTATCTCAGCGCCCATGGCGTGTTTATTGATGAGCAAGTTGTGCCAAATTTTAGTGCTAAGCTAGAGTCAAATAATAATGTCCTCGAGATTAGCGACTTGGCACTTGAAGGTGTTGGCGTTGGTCAGCAAGATTTGCGTTTTAATGGTGCTTGGGTGGCGGGTAAAACAGCACTTATTGCCAAAGCAAAAGGCGATACTTTGAGCGAATTTTTAGAAAAAATGAACATTGATGAAAAGGTCAATGGTGGTCAGTTTGATTTTGATATACGCCTGTTTTGTGATTGTGCGCCGTGGAATATGAATCTAAAGCAAATTAGCGGCATTGCTAATATGAATATTCGCCACGGCGTGTTTACGAATCAAGACCCTAATATTGGTCGAATTTTATCATTGCTGAATATTAGGTCTGCTGCTAGACGTTTAAAGCTGGATGTAAAGGATTTAACTGATAAGGGTTTTGCTTATGATAATATCGATGCACAAATAACCCTGCAAGCTGCCATTGCCAAAATTGACAATTTTAAATTAAGCGCCAGCGCTAGTGATATCACCCTGTCTGGGCAGAGTGATATTGTTGAGCAGTTGTATGATGTTGAGGCAAAAGTAATCCCGGCGTTTGGTGACGCCGTACCTGCGGCAACGTATTTAGCAGGCGGCGGCTTGATTGGACTAGGGGTTTGGCTGGTAGATGAAAGCTTATTTGAGGGCAAGTTAATTAACAAGATTGTGGATAAGGTGGTTGAATTTAAATATAAAATTACCGGTCCGTGGAGCGATCCTACTATTGAAAACATATCAAGTATTTTATGATCGAACAATTACTAGATGATCACCATCTAAATCAAGAAAAAATTTATTCACTATTATCGTTATTGTCAGACAAAACACCTGATTATGCAGATTTGTATTTCCAGTATTCGGTGGCCGAATCATGGTTTTTGGAAGAAAGTATTGTTAAATCAGGCACTTATAATATCAGCCATGGCGTGGGTGCGCGTTCGGTGAATGGCGAGCAAACAGGTTTTGCTTATTCAGATGATTTAAATATAGAGGCGATTGAAAAAGCCATTGATTTTGCCAAAGGCATTAGTGACAGCCACTCGCCTGTGCAAGTGCAAACCTTTCAATCGGTGCCTGAAATTGCTAAATATAGCGGTCTTAATCCGCTGGGCAGTTTGAACTCCCAAGAAAAGGTTGATTTTTTAAATCGTATTGATGCGTTAGCTCGAAAAGAGCCAAAAGTAAAGCAAGTTAGTGCTTCTATTTCTGGAGCTTATTCTGAGGTGCTGGTTGCCTCAAGTGATGGCGTGTATCAGAAAGATTATCGCCCTATGGTTCGAGTCAGTGTCAGCGTTATTGTCGAGCATGATGGACGCATTGAATCTGCTTCAAGTGGCGGCGGCGGTCGCTATGATTATCGTTATTTTATTGATCATAATTTAGATGAGATTTATGTGGCTGAAGCCATTAGACAAGCGTTAGTAGCGCTAGAATCCAAGGGTGCACCAGCTGGAAAATTTCCTGTTATTTTGGGCCCTGGGTGGCCAGGTGTTTTGTTGCACGAGGCAATTGGACACGGTCTAGAAGGCGACTTTAATCGTAAAGGCTCTTCAGTGTTTACAGATAGAATTGGCGAGCAAGTGGCCAGTTCAAAATGCAGTATTGTTGATAATGGTACATTGGCTAACAGGCGTGGTAGCCTAACCATTGATGATGAAGGTACGCCTACTCAAAACACCACACTGATTGAAAATGGTATTCTTAAAGGTTATTTGTTTGACAAAATGAATGCCAAACTCATGGGAGTTGAGTCAACGGGCAATGGTAGGCGTGAATCTTATGCGCATATGCCCATGCCAAGAATGACCAACACCTATATGCTTAATGGTGCTGACAATCTTGAAGATATGATTGCCTCGGTTGATGAGGGTATTTATGCGCTGAATTTTGATGGTGGTCAGGTCGATATCACCTCAGGCAAGTTTGTCTTTAGTGCTAATGAAGCGTACTTAATTAAAAATGGCAAAATCTCTCATCCCATCAAAGGAGCGACATTAATTGGCTCTGGCGATGAGGTGTTAAAAAAGATCTCTATGGTAGCAAATGACTTAAAGTTAGATGGCGGTATTGGCATTTGTGGCAAAGATGGACAATCAGTGCCAGTGGGCGTGGGCCAGCCTAGTCTTAAAATTGATGAGCTAACCGTTGGCGGGACGCAGTTAAATCCATAGAATTTACCTTTAAATGTATTTGTCGTTATCTGTAGATAGCGTGGCCAAATTAGATATAATATTTAAATTGAAATTTTCACGTTGGAGCGTTGGGTGTTAGAGAACTATCTACCTATTGTTGTATTTATCATGCTGGGACTTGGATTTGGCGCTGGACCAATGCTAATTGGTTATTTACTCGGCCCAAGCAAGCCTAGCGAAGAGAAAAACTCCCAATTTGAGTGTGGCTTCCCCGCGTTTGGTGATTCACGCATGTACTTTAATGTGCGTTATTATTTAGTCGCTATTTTGTTTATTTTGTTTGATCTAGAAGTGGCCTTTGTTTTTCCATGGGCAGTGGTTCAATCTCAGCTTGGCTGGTTTGGTTTTATTGCAATTAGTATCTTTTTATTCATATTGGTGGTTGGCTTTATTTTTGAGTGGAAGAATGGGGCTCTGGAGTGGGAATAAGCGATGGCTATTGAAGGATTAATGAAAGAAGGCTTTGTCACCACCTCACTTGATAGTGTTATCAATTGGGCACGCACAGGCTCGTTATGGCCAATGACATTTGGCTTGGCTTGTTGTGCGGTAGAAATGATGGAAGCCGGCTCTTCACGTTACGATTTAGACCGCTTCGGTATCGTCTTTAGGCCCACACCGCGCCAATCAGATTTAATGATTGTGGCTGGCACACTGACTAACAAAATGGCCCCTGCGCTTAGAAAAGTTTACGACCAAATGCCAGAGCCTAAGTGGGTAATCTCAATGGGTTCGTGTGCGAATGGCGGTGGTTATTATCATTATTCTTATGCGGTGGTTCGTGGCTGTGATCGAATTGTGCCAGTTGATATTTATGTCCCAGGTTGTCCGCCAACGGCTGAAGCACTACTGTACGGCATTATGCAATTACAAGACAAGATTCGTCGCACTAGCACCATCGCACGTACATAATCATGCAAGAACTTAAAGAACAATTAGAAGAGATTTTTGCAGAGGCTGAGTTAGTTTCGGCATTTGGCGAGTTAACATTAACCGTTGATAGCGCCAATATTATTGATACTTGCTTAAAGCTACGTGACCAACTGGGCTTTGACACCTTGGTAGATTTGTGTGGTGTTGACTACTTAACTTATGGCCAGTCAGAATGGGCAGGTGATGCTAGTAATTCGGGCTTTTCTAGAGGTCGTCATGCACAAGGTGAAAAGGATGGACATCAGCAGCGTTTTGCTGTGGTTTATCATCTGTTATCAGTGAGTAAAAATTACCGAATTCGCCTCAAAGCTTTTGTTGATGAGGCTGAGCCTATTATTAAATCAGTCACAGATGTTTGGGCATCAGCTGATTGGTATGAGCGTGAAGCTTTTGATTTGATGGGAATTTTGTTTGAAAATCATACCGACTTACGTCGAATTTTGACAGATTATGGTTTTGTTGGCCATCCACTACGTAAGGACTTCCCGCTGATTGGAGAAGTGGAAATGCGTTATGACGAAGATCTAGGTCGCGTGGTGTATGAAAAAGTCAGCATTGAGCCAAACATTAGTGTTCCTAAAGTAATCAGGAAAGGATAGATATGGCTGAAATTCGTAACTACACTCTTAACTTTGGCCCTCAGCATCCAGCAGCGCACGGCGTACTGCGCCTGATTTTAGAGATTGATGGTGAGGTAATTGAGCGCGCTGATCCGCATATTGGCTTATTGCATCGCGGCACTGAAAAATTAGTAGAGTCCAAGCCATACAACCAATCTATTGGTTATATGGATCGCCTAGATTACGTTTCGATGATGTGTAATGAACACGCTTACGTGATGGCGATCGAAACCATGCTCGAGCTAGAAGTGCCAGAACGCGCCCAATATATTCGCGTTATGTTTGATGAGATTACCCGAATTCTAAACCATTTGATGTGGCTAGGTACGCACGCACTCGATGTGGGCGCGATGAGTATTTTCTTGTATGCTTTCCGTGAGCGTGAAAAACTGATTGATTGTTACGAGGCGGTTTCAGGCTCGCGCATGCATGCAACCTATTACCGCCCGGGTGGTGTGTATCGAGATCTGCCAGAGCGTATGCCAAAATACCTAAAGACAGAAACCCGTACAGACAAAGAATTAAAAGCCATGAACGAAAATCGTCAAGGCTCATTACTGGATTTTATTGAAGATTTTGTTATAGAGTTTCCTCGTCATATCAAGCAGTATGATGACCTCTTGACTGAAAATAGAATTTGGAAGCAGCGTTTGGTTAATATTGGTATTGTGTCAGCCAAGCGAGCTAAGCAGCTAGGCTTTACCGGTCCAATGTTACGTGGTTCTGGCGTGGCTTGGGATTTAAGAAAGAATCAACCATATGCGGTTTATGATCAGCTCGAGTTTGATATTCCAGTGGGCGTTACCGGCGATAGCTATGATCGTTATTTGGTGCGCATGGAAGAGCTACGTCAGTCGAATAAAATCATCGGCCAATGTGTTTCGTGGCTGAAGGCTAATCCAGGCGAAGTGATGAGTGATGATAAAAAAGTCTCGCCACCAAAACGTAGTGATATGAAAGATGATATGGAGTCGCTCATTCACCACTTTAAATTATTTACTGAAGGCTATTCCTTGCCTGAAGGTGAAGTATATAAGGCGGTTGAACATCCTAAAGGGGAGTTTGGTATTTATCTAATTTCTGATGGTGCCAATAAACCTTATCGCGTTAAGATTAGAGCGCCAGGTTTTGCGCATTTGGCTTCAATGGATGAGATGACAAGAGGCCATATGCTTTCTGATGTGGTAACCATTATTGGTACACAAGATATTGTATTTGGCGAAATAGACAGATAATTATGATTTCAGATAACGCAAAAAAACAAATTAATAGCTGGATTGAAAAATACCCAGAAGGCCACCAAAGTTCTGCCGTGATGGAAGCCTTGAGAGTGGTTCAAGCAGAGAATAATAATCAGCTAAGCCATGAGGCAATTCAAGCAGTGGCTGACTATTTGCAGATGCCAGGAATTGCTGCTGCGGAAGTAGCCAGCTTTTATGAAAATTACAATCATAAACCTATGGGCAAGCACATTATTCGTTTTTGCCATAATATTTCATGCATGCTAAATGGTGCTGATGAGTTGATTGCCCATCTTGAAACCAAGCTTGGTGTTAAAACTGGCGAAGTTACTAAAGACGGCCTAATTAGCGTGAAAAAAGTAGAGTGTTTAGGCGCTTGTGTGGGTGCGCCAATGTTCCAGATTGGCGACCAATACTATGAAAATTTAACCACTGATAAAATTGATGATATTGTGGACAACTTAAAATGAATGAAGTTTGTTTTAAAAACCTAGATAAAGACCAGTGTTGGTCGCTAGAAACCTATGAGGCTAGTGGCGGCTATAGTACTTGGCGCAAAATTCTTAAAGGTGAATATACGCCGGATCAAATTATTAATGAATTAAAAACCTCAGGCCTTAGAGGGCGTGGTGGTGCTGGCTTTCCAACGGGACTGAAGTGGAGCTTTATGCCGCGCAATGCACAAGGACAAAAGTACGTTGTGTGTAATTCGGATGAGGGTGAGCCAGGCACATGCAAGGATCGCGATATCTTAAGGTTTAATCCACACGCTGTTATTGAAGGTATGGCGATTGGTAGTTATGTCATGAATGCAACGGTTGGTTATAACTATATTCGTGGCGAATTTATGGAGCCCTTTAAGCGTTTTGAAGGTGCTTTGAAAGAAGCCTATGCAGCCGGCTTGTTGGGTAAAGATATTAATGGCTCAGAAGTGAGTTTTGATTTGTATTCTCATTTGGGCGCAGGCGCTTATATTTGCGGCGAAGAGACCGCCTTATTAGAATCGATTGAAGGCAAAAAAGGCCAGCCAAGATTTAAGCCACCATTCCCAGCGAACGTTGGTTTATTTGGTAGACCGACTACCATTAACAACACAGAAAGCTTTGCTTCTGTGCCTGATATTATGCAAAACGGCGGCCAATGGTTTGCGGATTTGGGTGTTGAGAATTCTGGCGGCACTAAGTTGTTTTCTGTGTCTGGACACGTCAACAATCCCGCCAATTTTGAGGTTTCAATGGGTATGCCGTTTAGTGAGCTGTTAGAGCTAGCTGGCGGTATGCGTAATGGCGCAAAACTTAAGGCTGTGATTCCGGGCGGGTCTTCTACGCCAGTGCTAACAGCAGAAGCCGCCATGAGCATGACCATGGACTATGACGGCATTGATAAAGCAGGCTCTATGCTGGGCGCAGGCTCAGTGATTGTTATGGATGAGTCAACCTGTATGGTTGAAGCTTTAACGCGTTTGGCGCATTTTTATTACGATGAGTCTTGTGGGCAATGTACACCATGTCGTGAAGGCACAGGTTGGTTGTATCGAGTGCTAAAACGTATTATGGACGGCAAAGGCAAGGCTGATGATATTGATTTATTATTAGGCGTACAAGAAAAAATTATGGGCAACACTATTTGTGCCTTGGGTGATGCGGCGGCAATGCCTGTTGAAAGCTTTCTTCGATGTTTTCGTGAAGAGTTTGAATACTACATTGAGCACGGCAAAAGTATGGTGAAAGGATAATGGCTGATATTAAAATTGAAATCGATGGTCAAATCATTAACGCCAAAGCCGGCGAAACACTGATTGCTGTTACTGATCGAGAGGGTATTAGCGTACCAAGATTTTGTTACCATAAAAAATTATCCACCTCAGCTTCGTGCCGTATGTGCTTGGTAGATATTGAAGGAATGCCAAAGCCACAGACCTCTTGTTCAACGCCTGTTTCTGATGGTATGAAAATCCATACTCAAAATGAAAAGGCCATAGCTTCGCAAAAAGCTGTCATGGAATTTCTGCTAATTAACCACCCGCTAGACTGCCCAATTTGCGACCAAGGCGGTGAGTGTGAGTTGCAAGATGTGGCGGTTGAGTATGGTTCTGATGTTTCACGTTTTAGTGAAGGCAAGCGTATCGTTGCGGCGAGCGATATTGGCCCTTTGATTCAAACAGATATGACTCGCTGTATTCACTGTACACGCTGTGTTCGATTTGGTAGCGAAATTGCCGGCATGATGGAAATGGGCGGTACGGGTCGTGGTGAAAATCTAAAAATTGAGCCATTTTTAGCCCAAGGTATTACCTCTGAATTATCTGGCAACATGATTGATGTTTGCCCAGTGGGCGCACTTACTTCTAAGCCCTTTAGATATGAGCTTAGATCTTGGCAAATGGCCTCAGTAGATAGCGTTGCTCGCCACGATTTAACCGGCTCAAATATCTACGCACAAACCTATAAAGGCCAGGTTAAGCGTGTTGTATCAGGTGACAATGATTCAGTTAATGAAACTTGGATTTCAGACCGAGATCGTTTTTCTTATGAAGGACTCAACCATGAGAACAGACTGCTTGCACCACAAATCAAAGTAGCAGGTCAATGGAAAGAAGTTGAGTGGGATGTGGCACTTGATTTTGCCGTTAAAGGGCTAAATAAAAACGTTCTTAATAATAAAAAAGCACATCAATTAGGCGGCTTGGCTTCTAATACAGCTACCACAGAAGAGTTTTACTTAATGCAAAAGCTCCTTCGAGAGCTAGGCTGTGAGAATATAGATCACCGTCTAAATGTTAATAATCTAGAACAAGCAATTCATCTAAATTCTACGATTAAGTTAGAAGATCTTGAACAAGTGGATCAGGCATTGGTGATCGGTGCAAATCTCCGCTTAGAGCAACCAATGATTAACCACAGATTGCGCAAAGCCCAGTTGGCCGGTGCTCAAATCTCCGCTATCAATGTTAAAGCGTTTGACTACAACCACACTACCAATCATACAACCGTTGCACCACAAGAAATAACGGCGGTATTAGCAGGCATTTTAAAGGTCATCCTAGAGAAAAAGTCTGTCGAGATTCCGGCTTATTTGAGTGCGACAAATCCTAATAAACTATCGATTGATTTGGCAGAAAAACTACTCAATGCTGAGCGCCCGGTGCTGATATTGGGCGAGCATATTGTTAATAACGCTCAGGCTGCTAGCATTGCTCAATTGGTGGCTACTATGGCCAAACAGCTAAAGGCTGACACGTTAAATGTCAGTATGACAGCCAATGCTTTAGGTGCACAGCACGCTCATTTCGTGCCAAGCGGTGCGGGAATGAATGCTAATGAAATGCTACAAGCAGACATGCGTGCTTTCTTGCTTTTGGATATTTATCCTGAATATGATTTCCATCATTCTAGCTCAGCGATTGAAGCTTTGTCTAAAGAGGATGTGTTTGTCGTGTCTTTAAACAGTTTTAATAATGACTTGGTTTCCCAGTATTCTGACGTATTGTTACCAATGGCAGCGATGTATGAAACTTCTGGCACACATGTCAATATTAATGGCGATATGCAATCTTTTACAGCGGTCGTTAAAGCGCCAGAAGAAGCCAAGCCCGCTTGGAAAATTTTAAAAGTGTTGGCTGATCTACTAGAGCTACCTGGTTTTCATTATGAAAATTCTAGCCAAGTATCCGGCGAGCTAACACATCAATCAGCCCATAAGCACAATCAAGATGTTGCACTAGAATTGGGCGCCAAGTCAAGCGCGATTGAGACTATTTGGACGCACTCCGCCTACCACTCAGATGTGTTACTTAGGCATGCAAAATCATTAAGCAAGAGTCAAATCGGGCAAACGAATTTTGCTTCAATGAGTGCTAGCACTGCCAAAGAATTATCACTAGAAGAGGGTGGTCATTATTTAGGCGTGCCTGTTGATATTACCCCAAGCGTTGCTGAGCGATGTGTTTTTGTTAGTAGCAATCAAGCGACCAAATCAGGAGGTGTCTCATGATGGAGCTTTGGCAGTCTTTTGTTGGCTTAGTGTATGAATCCATACCTTGGCTTGATGGCAATATTGCCACCATTATCATTATCTTAATTAAAGCGGTTGCTTTGATTATGCCACTGTTATTAACCGTGGCTTACTTTACTTATGCAGAGCGCAAAGTTATTGGCTATATGCAGCTAAGAATCGGTCCAAATCGAGTCGGTCCTAAAGGTTGGTTGCAGCCAATTGCCGATGCTTTAAAGCTGATGACCAAAGAGATTATTTTTCCAAGTAAAGCTAATATTTACTTATTTTTGCTTGCGCCAATTTTAGCTATTGCCCCTGCAATAGCAGTCTGGGCGGTTATTCCATTTGACGAAGGTATTTACGTTACTAATCTTGATGTGAGCTTACTCTACGTTCTGGCTATTGGCTCAATCGGTGTTTACGGTATTATTTTGGCAGGTTGGGCTTCTAACTCTAAATACCCGCTTCTAGGTGCACTTCGTAGCGCTTCATTGTTAGTCTCTTATGAAATTGTCATAGGCTTTGCTTTAGTAACTGTGGTGATGATTGCTGGTAGTGTTAACCTTAACACCATTGTGGCCGACCAACAGGGCGGCATGCTCAATTGGTACTTTATTCCTTTATTCCCTATGATGATCATCTTCTTTATTTCTGCCCTGGTTGAAACAAACCGTGCGCCTTTTGATGTGGTTGAGGGTGAATCAGAAATTGTGGGCGGTACGCACGTAGAATACTCAGGCATGACTTTTGCTGTATTTTTCTTAGCAGAATATGCCAACATGATTCTTATGGCGGTGTTGGCTGTGGTGATGTTTTTTGGTGGTTGGCATTCTCCGTTTGAAGGTGTGCCCTATCTAGAAGCTGCCTTTGCTTGGGTTCCCGGCATTGTCTGGCTACTTGCTAAGTCTACCTTTTTTATGTTTTTGTATTTGTGGGTGAGGGCAACTTTTCCGCGCTTTAGGTATGATCAGATTATGCGTTTAAGCTGGAAGGTATTTTTACCGATGACCATTGTTTGGATTTTTGTCGTTGCACTCATGACGCAACTTCACATTGGCCCTTGGTTTGCTTAAGGAGTTATAGAGATGATAAATAACATAAAAAAATTAGCAAAAAGCCTGAGCTTAGGCGAATTACGCTCTGGTATGAAGATTACGGCTAAAGAGTTAGTTAACACCAAAATTACCGTACAGTACCCTGAAGAAAAAACCCCAATTTCACCCCGGTTTAGAGGCTTGCACGCACTGCGTCGTTATCCCAACGGTGAAGAGCGCTGCATTGCGTGCAAATTGTGTGAGGCGGTTTGCCCGGCGAACGCCATCACCATTGAATCAGAGGCGCGTGATGATGGATCGCGCCGTACCACCCAATACGACATCGATCTGTTTAAGTGCATTTTTTGCGGATTTTGTGAGGAAGCCTGTCCAGTAGACGCCATTGTGGAGACGCAAATATTTGAATACGCGTTCGAGTCACGAGACGGTAGTATTATGACAAAAGAGCGATTATTAAAAGTGGGTAATGATAATGAAAAAGTCATCGGCAAAGCAAAATCTGAAGATTCAAAATATCGATAAGGATAATAACAAATGAGTTCTGAGCAAATAATTTTTTATATTTTGTCATTTTGGTTTATAGCTTCATCGCTGGCGATGATTTTTGCCCGTAACGCAGCTAAAGCCGTGTTATTTTTAGTCTTAGGTTTCTTTTCAGCGGCGAGTATTTGGATTTTGCTAGAAGCTGAATTTCTGGCCATCACTTTAATTCTTGTTTATGTGGGCGCTGTCATGGTGTTGTTTTTGTTTGTTATTAAGATGCTTAATATCGATAAATCAACCTTGCGTGCTAAGTTTGCTGGCTATTTGCCGCTCGGGTTGATTGTGGCGCTTATTATTATTGCAGAAATGACTTTAGTATTGGGCAATGCTCAATTTGGTCTAGACGCTATGCCTTCGCCAGCGCGACACGCCGCTGATTATAGTAACATCACCGAGCTAGCTTTACAGCTCTACACCACATATGTGTATCCGTTTGAGTTGGCCGCTGTATTACTATTAATTGCGATTATTGCTGCGATTACTTTGGTTCACAAGCAAGAGATTAATCGCAAAAAACAATCGATTTCTGAGCAAGTTAATGTACAGGCTAAAGATAGAGTGAGAATTGTTTCAATTGCCTCACCATCTAAGGAGGATAAGTAATGGTCAGTTTGAGTGATTACTTAATTTTAAGTAGTGTGATTTTTTGCATTGGCTTGGTGGGGATTTTTATCAATCGTACCAATATCATTACCTTGTTGATGTGTGTGGAGCTGATACTAGCTGCCGTTAATACCAACTTTATTGCTTTTTCCCATTTTCTGGGTAATGAAGCCGGGCAAATTTTTGTCTTTTTCATCTTGACAGTTGCTGCTGCAGAGGTTGCTATTGGTTTAGCCATCTTGACACTCTTATTTAGAGTGCGCGGCTCTATCGATGTTGATGTCACTAACAGCTTAAAGGGGTAATGATGGAGCAAATATATTTAACCATCGCTTTAGCGCCTCTGGCAGGAGCAATCTTTGCCGGATTTTTCGGCTCATTATTGGGCAGAATGGCTACCAATGTGGTTACTATTTTGGGCGTGTTGATTTCGACTGTTTTATCTTTATACGTGTTTAATCATCACGTTTTAGACGGCGGTGAAATTTTCAATCAAAACCTTTATACCTGGATGCAAATTGGCGAGCTCAATGTCAGTGTTGGCTTCTTAATAGACAACCTAACCGCCATTATGTTGGTGGTTGTCTCGTTTGTATCACTGATGGTGCACATCTATACCATTGGCTATATGCACGATGACGCCGGTTACACTAAGTTTTTTAGCTATATTTCGCTATTCACTTTTTCGATGTTTATGTTGGTGATGAGTAACAACTTCATGCAACTATTCTTTGGCTGGGAAGCGGTGGGCTTGGTGTCGTACTTACTGATTGGTTTTTGGCATCATAAGGAAAGTGCAGTTGAAGCCAACCTTAAAGCCTTTTTGGTGAATCGTGTGGGTGACTTTGGTTTTCTTTTAGGCATTGCCTTAGTGCTTATGTATTTTGGCTCGCTAGATTACACCGAAGTATTTGCAAGCTTGGGTAATGTAGCCGGTGCTACCATGCTCGACGGCGCTTCAGTCATCACAGTAATCTGTATTTTGCTATTCATTGGCGCCATGGGTAAATCTGCCCAAGTGCCTCTACATGTTTGGTTGCCAGGATCGATGGAAGGTCCAACCCCTATCTCAGCTTTGATTCACGCAGCTACAATGGTAACGGCCGGTATCTTTATGGTCTCGCGCATGTCGCCAATGTTTGAGCTTAGCGAAACAGCGCTGATGGTGGTGATGATCGTTGGCGCCATTACCGCCTTGTTTATGGGTTTATTGGGTATTGTGCAAAACGATATCAAGAAAGTGGTAGCTTACTCAACCCTATCACAACTTGGCTATATGACGGTAGCACTCGGCGTGAGTGCTTATTCAGTGGCTATTTTTCACTTGATGACGCATGCCTTCTTTAAAGCGCTACTTTTCTTAGGCGCGGGCTCGGTGATTGTGGCACTACACCATAAGCAAGATATACGAGAGATGGGCGGTTTACGCAAGAAAATGCCAATCACTTATTGGACGGCTTTAATTGGCACCTTGGCGCTGATCGGCTTCCCAGGCTTTGCCGGGTTTTATTCTAAAGATATGATTATCGAAGCTGTGCATTTCTCGCAATTGCCATTTGCAGATTGGGTCTATGTCGCTGTGATTTTAGGTGTTTTTATCACCGCTTTTTATTCACTCAGAATGTTTTTCTTGGTATTCCACGGCGAATCAAGAATGGACGAGCATACCGCCTCACACGTCAAAGAGTCACCTTTTAGCATTACTTTGCCACTGGTGGCTTTGGCGATACCATCCGCGGTGATTGGCTATTTGACAATCGATCCAATGCTGTTTAATGGCTGGCTAGATAACGCAATTACGGTTGGTGCAAATCACAGCTCTATGGCTAGTCTTAAAGAGAGTTTCCATGGCGCAAGTGGCATGATTCCACACGCACTACAAACATGGCCTTTCTGGATGATGGTAGGTGGTATTGCGAGTGCTTGGACACTAACTTTACATAGAGCGGAGTGGGCAACATGGATTCAGCAAAAATTTCACCGCAGCAATTATGTTCTAGAGTCGCTTTACGGCTTTGATCGTTTTAATGACATTGTCTTTGTACAAGGTGTTAAAAAACTGGGTAACTTTTTATGGAAGATGTCAGATTCCGGCCTAATTGACAAAATATTGGTCAACGGCAGTGCAAGATTAGTGGGCTTTATTGGCTCAATGGTACGCCCAATCCAAACAGGCTATGTTTATCATTATGCATTTTTCATGATTTTCAGTTTATTAATTATTTTAACCTGGGTGCTGTTTGCCGGCGATAACCCACTTTTAAAAATCGAGTTTTAACTATGGAATTATTGAGTTTATTAATTTGGTTGCCAATATTGAGCGGTATTTTCGTCATCTTAATTGGCAATGATCGCGCCGATACCGCACGCTGGGTTTCTGTCGCTATTTCGATTTTAGTTTTTGTTATATCGCTGAGCTTATACACCGAGTTTGATTCGAGCACGCATCTCATGCAGTTCGAGGAAAAAGCCTCTTGGATTTCTCAATTTAATATTTATTATCATCTTGGTGTGGACGGCATTTCCATGCCACTGATTATCCTTACAACCTTCTCAACAATTTTGGTGCTGGTTGCTGGTTGGGAAGTTATTCAAACTCGTCCAGCGCATTATATGGCGGCTTTCTTGATGATGGAAGGGCTGATTATCGGTGTATTTTCAGCACTCGACGCAATTCTATTCTATGCATTTTGGGAGGCGTCACTCATTCCAATGCTATTAATCATTGGTGTTTGGGGCGGTGATAATCGTGTGTATGCGGCAATTAAGTTCTTCTTGTACACATTCTTAGGTTCGGTGTTTATGTTGGTGTCGTTGATCTACATGTACAACAAAGGTGGTTCATTCTCAATTTTAGATATGCACAATCTAAGCTTAAGCGCAACCGAACAAGCTTGGATTTTCTGGGCGTTCTTTATGGCCTTCGCGGTTAAGGTGCCAATGTTTCCTGTGCACACGTGGCTACCAGATGCACACGTTCAAGCGCCAACAGGTGGCTCGGTAATTCTAGCGGCCATCATGCTGAAAATGGGTGGTTACGGCTTCTTTCGCTTTTCGCTACCCATTACACCTGATGCCTCTTTAGAGTTTTCAGAAATTGTCATTATGCTTTCCCTGGTTGCTATTGTATATATTGGCTTTGTGGCTTTGGTTCAGCGTGATATGAAAAAACTCATTGCTTATTCTTCAATCTCGCATATGGGTTTTGTTACTCTCGGTGTTTTTGCTTTATTTTTAGCCTATCAACCGGGTGCTGCCGAAGGTGCGCTACTTGGCCTTGAGGGTGCTATGGTGCAAATGATCTCACACGGTTTTATCTCGGCAGCAATGTTTTTGGTGGTGGGTGTATTGTACGACCGCTTGCATTCAAGAGAAATCGCTACTTATGGTGGTGTGATTAACTCTATGCCGAAGTTCACTGGTTTCGCTGTACTGTTTGCCATGGCGAATGCTGGCTTGCCAGGCACTTCAGGCTTTGTCGGAGAGTTTATGGTTATCTTGGGCGCAGTTCAAGCCAATATTTGGTACGCCGTACTTGCCGGCACAACCTTAATTGTAGGTGCGGCCTACACTTTATGGATGGTTAAGCGCGTATTTTGGGGTGCAGTCACCAACCCAGAGGTATCAACCATGGCAGATCTTAATGCCAGAGAATTTAGCATCTTGGCCGTGTTGGCTGTCGCTGTTATTGCCATGGGTGTCTATCCTCAACCAGTCATCGAGGTGATGCAGGTTTCTATCGAACATTTATTAAACCAAGCGTTAGCGTCTAAACTTTAAGCATTAAACATTATGAATCATACATTCACATTTGACACTTCTATTTTATGGGCGGCAATGCCTGAAATTTTCTTACTGAGTGCGATTGTCGTTGTGCTGTTACTAGATCTATTCTTAACCAAGCCTTTTAAGCAAGTTACTTATTATTTAACACAAGCTAGCTTATTGATTACCGGCGTCATGGCCTTTAGTTTAATGGGCGAGCCACAAACTATTATCTTTGACGGATCGTTTATTCTAGATAATATGGCCTCAGTATTTAAAGTCTTTATGGCGGGTTCAACCATGGTGGCAATGGTCTATACGCGTCACTACCTCACCCAACATTCAATCTTCAGAGGCGAGTATTTTGTATTGGTCATGTTGGCCGTATTGGGCATGATGGTGATGATTTCTGGCTATAGCTTATTAACCTTGTACCTTGGGCTGGAGATTTTATCTTTATCGCTTTACACTCTGATTGCCATTGCGCGTGAGCGTGCAGGTGCAGTGGAAGCAGCGCTTAAATATTTTGTATTAGGTGCGATTGCCTCGGGCTTGTTGCTCTACGGCATGAGCATGATTTACGGCATTAGTGGTAGTATTAATATCACCGATATTGCCAACTTCGCCACCAGTGCCACGCTTGCTTCTAGAGAAACACTGATTCTTAATTTTGGCCTAGTATTCTTGGTGATTGGTATTGCTTTCAAATTGGGCGCAGTGCCGTTTCATATGTGGGTGCCAGATGTTTACCAAGGCGCTCCTACTTCAGTCACCTTGTTTTTATCTACGGTACCAAAAATTGCCGCTGTGGCGATGTTGGTACGCATTTTGGTAGATGGTCTAGGGGCGATGCACGCTTATTGGGCAGATCTATTTATGGTGCTGGCAGTGTTGTCAATTGCACTCGGATCGGTCGTAGCACTTATGCAGACCAATATCAAGCGCATGTTGGCGTATTCAACCATCTCTCATGTTGGTTTTATTATGCTCGGTTTTGTCACAGGTGTTGTTAGTGGCTATGGTGCTGCTGTGTTTTATGTGCTGGTTTATATTTTGATGAGTTTGGCCGCTTTTGGCATGATTATTCTGCTCAACAAAAAAGGCTTCGAGGCTGATCAAATTTCTGATTTTAAAGGCTTGAGCAAGCACTCACCTTGGTTCGCCTTGATGATGCTAGTTATTATGTTATCTATGGCGGGCGTACCACCATTCATTGGCTTCTACTCTAAGCTCTTTATTCTTCAGCAAGTTATCTCTGCAGGTTTTGTAACGATCGCCATTATTGCGGTTATTTTCGCAGTAATTAGTGCTTATTATTATTTACAAATTATTAAATCGATGTACTTTGAAGATTCAGACGCCCAAAGAACGATCACCGCACCAATGGATATGCAAATGATCTTATCGATCAATGCCATATTAATTTTAGCCGTAGGCTTATTCCCCGATTTTTGGATGAAACTCTCAATATCACTGTTTTAAAGCAGCTCGTTTTAATAATTTCTAAAATTTTTAGTCAGAATAATAAATAGCACTCAATGTGCTGATTATTAACTAAAAAACACCCTTATTAGCCTGTCAAAAGACTGTTTTATGGCTATAAATTAAGTTTTTTATGAAGATTAAGGCTGACAAGGTATTTTTTAATGGGTTTTTGAGCGCATTATCATTATTTCCAATATTTTTTAATCAGCAAAACGTCTATTTATTAGTACGTTTGGCTCATCATGCTAAAATTCAACCTTAATTACACTTAACACACACAGCTGTCTAATGAAAATATTAATCAGAAACCTGCCACGTACATTTTCAGAAAACGGGCTTAAAGAATTGTTTGAAGCTTACGCTAAGGTGCAATCTTGTACTTTGGTGCTAGACCAGAAAAGCGGCGATTCAAAAGGTTTTGGCTTTGTTGAAATTGCAAAAGTCGGTGATGCAAAAGCAGCTATTCAAGGGCTAAATGGCAAGGCGATTAATGGCAACAAAATTAGAGTTAAAAAAGCAGAGTCACCAAAAAACGCATAATTTTAGAATAGATGCACAATCAAGACCCACTACACGGCATTACACTCAAAACAATCGTTACTGAGCTAGAAGCACATTTTGGCTGGGAAGAGCTGGCTAAGCGCATCGATATAAACTGCTTTAAGAGTGACCCTAGTATCAATTCCAGCTTAAAATTTTTGCGAAAAACCCCGTGGGCCAGACAAAAAATTGAACGCCTTTATTTGAAATTTTTTACCTAAGTGGCTATTTTTTTTAGTTATTATTTAATTCAATTTTTCCAATAGTTGATATTCGTCTCCAAGCATGACCATAAATCACTTCATAAGTGGCAGGAAGCTTTCCGTCTCTTCGGAAAGATTCATACATCTCAACCATAAGCTTAAACTTATCTTTACCCGTGAGGGATTTTGAACGATTGCCAACGCTTTGTGCGCCAATGGCTTTGAGATCTCTGAGTAAGTCGGTAACGGTTTGATAGGTGAGTGTGAGCGTTTCCATTTCCATCACTGGGGATTGAAATCCAGCACCAAGTAATTGATCGCCAATATCGTGCATGTCGGTGAATGTATTGACGTGGGTTTTGTTATCGACCACTGACCAGCTCTTTTTAAGCTCTTTAAGGGTATCGGGGCCAAAGGTAGAAAATAGAATAAGTCCGTCGTTTTTAAGCACTCTGTGAGCCTCTGAGAGGAGTTGCCCTAGATCTGGACACCACTGCATCATCAAGCTGGAAATCACAATATCAACACTATTATCGGCCAGTGGCAGATGGTTAGCATTGGCGCAAATTTTGTGAGGCGTTGGGTTATTTTTAAGGGAATTTTGAGCAAAATCTAAGCAGATGAGTTGTGAGTCTACAAAGCGTTTTGATAGTTGTCGGGACAATAAGCCTGTGCCTGCGCCCAAATCCAAGATAACTTTAGGATTGGTGGAAATAATATCAAGCTTGGCATTGAGGCGTGTGGCGATTTCTTTTTGTAAAAAGCCGTTTTCCTCATAGTTGTCAGAGGCTTTATTAAAGGCAGCTCTTACTTGAGACATTGCGAGGTTTTCTGGGCGATATTTTGCATCAGTTTAAAATAATGATCTGTGCCTGGTTGAATGTCAAAGCCAATGATATCAATATCTGCTGTATTAATACTAAGACCTTCAGTTAGGGTGTTGATGCGCTTTTGCGGGATTTCTGTGGTGAAAAGTAAGCAGCTAATTCGGTGTTTTTGGATGCGCTGCTTGGCTTTTAAAATTTTAAAAATACTTAGGTTTTCACCGTGTTTTTGGCTAACGCTCTCAACTTGCGTAAGCTGATGGCTAGCGATGAAATGCTTAAAAGCATTGTTGTAAGTGATTAATGGTTGATTGGTGTGGCTAGATAGTTGTTGTTGGCTGGCACTTTGAAGATTAACAAGCCTTTGTTTAAGATTAGTCAAATTTTTGTTATAAATGGCTGTATTTTTTGGATCGATTTGTATGAGCCTCTCACCGAGTTTTTGAGAAAATTGTTGCATGCGTTGAATACTCAGCCAGCTATGATGATTTTTATCATGCTCATCATGCTCATCATGCTCATCATGCTCATCATGCTTGCCGACTTCAACTTGGTCAACAGTGAATATTTTCTCTACTGGGATGTTGCCAATAGATTTTGATAAGCCTTCTTCAAATTCTGGATGAACAATAACCACTAAATCAGCTTGCTCAAGCAAGGATAATTGTGAGGGCTTGAGGTGTGCATGATGTGCAGATTCTCGACCACTGAGCAACAACTTAGGCGTGCTAATAACGCCTTGGGTTAGACTGCTAACAATTGAATGAATCGGCTTAATGCTTACCACAATGTTTGGATTGGCGAGTGTATTGGTAGCTAATAGCAGGGTAAGGAAAAATAGGCGAAAATTTATATTGTTCATGATGTTTTTTTGGCGAAGCTATTAATTATACTATTTTTTGGCAAATAAAGACAGCGCGCTTAGGTGCGGGTAAACCTTCGATGGTTAAATTGTCATCATTTAGATCGAGAAAGTCTTTGATGGATTGAGTGTTATCACCAATCCAATGAGTGGCGCGCTGTTCTTCTGGCGTGGTTTTAGTGACATCGACTAGTTTAATATTTTTAAAGCCAGCTGTTTGCAGCCAGCTGTGTAGCGTGTCAGTAGAAGGCAAACACCATACATTGCGCATGCGAGCATAACGACCTTCTGGAATGATTTGATCGCCATACTGCTTGTCGATAATTAAGGTTTCTAGGATAAGCTCACCATCATCAGTCATCACGTCTTTAAGTTGTTGTAAATGTAGCATATGATCTTTCTGATGATACAAAACACCCATTGAAAAAACACTATCAAACAAAGGCTGTTCAGGCATTTGTTCAAGTTTTAAAGGTAGAACATAAGCTTTTGGCGGCTGGTTTATGAGTGTGCGAATGGCTTGAAATTGATAATTAAACAGCAGAAAAGGCTCAATTCCGAGTGCTATTTCAGCGCCTTGCATGGCCATGAGATAGGTGAAATAACCATTGCCAGATCCAACATCTAACACTGTTTTTCCTTGTAAGGGCTTGACATAGTCTTTGAGTCGATCCCATTTCATATCCCCACGCCATTCACTTTCTAGCTTTAATTCGCCAATTTGGTAAGGGCCTTTGCGCCAAGGCATTAACTGCTTTAAAGAGTGCGATAGTTCCTGGTCGTTAGTATGGGTATCAATGGTAATATAAGGATGTTTAAAGCTTAGTGCTGCTGGCTGAGTCTTTTGGATATTGGCAATAGCACCTTCCCACTTGGGAATATTGCCATTATTAACGGCAAAAGCCTGGTTTGATAGCTCAACTAATTGAGTGCAAATAGTAGATAAGCGCGTCATATTACAATGTTTTTCAAAATCATTAATCATACAAAACCAAGGTGATATAAAATATAGTCCAGAAGAGGAATTTTAAATTATTTGGAGATTAAGGATATGATGAATAAAACATTAACTTTTGCAGCGGCAATTACTTTAACAACTGCACTAATTGCTGGTGGCGATGACCGTGACATGGGTCCAGTTGAATCATTTGATTCAATGCAGCCTGTTGCTGAAAAAATCGTTATTACTGAGCAAACACCAGAGTCAATGAAATTAAGCAAAGTGATTGGTCAAACACCATCAGGTTTTGTGGTTACTCAAGGCGCACATGCGGCTTGTCAAGTAACATTAAACTTATCAGCTGACAATATTGCACGATTTGAAGATGCACTAGCTGGCGGTTTCTTGTTTAACACCGGACCACTTGATGCTATGGGTACGTTATTCTCACCTGAGCGTTGGGCAGATTATTTTGCTTGTGTGAAAGGTCAGTAAGCGTTATTCGTTAGAGTAATAAAAAGGCCTGCAATTGCAGGCCTTTTTTACGTCTAATAGAAAAGTTTAAATTTCTAGTAGTGAATTTTCTTTCTCAGCTAATTTAGCTTCCACTTCTTTAACGCTGGCATCTGTTATTTTTTGGACGTTTTCTTCTGCTTTTCTTGCCTCGTCTTCTGAGATTTCTTTTTCTTTTAATAAGTCTTTAAAGTCGCCATTAGCATCACGGCGAATATTACGAATGGCAATTTTGGCATGCTCTGCTTCGTCTCTAACGACTTTAACTAAATCACGACGACGCTCTTCAGTGAGCGGTGGCAGTGGGATGCGAATTACTTGGCCCATAGTCTGAGGGTTAAGGCCAAGATCTGAAGTCATGATGGCTTTTTCCACAGCGGCTGACATGTCCTTTTCCCAAACAGATACCTTGAGCGTGCGAGAATCTTCAGCGACAATATTACCCACTTGAGATAAAGGCACCATTGAGCCGTAATACTCCACTTGGACTTGCTCTAGCAAAGAAGGATGTGCACGACCGGCGCGAATTTTTCCAAAATTTGTTTCGAGAGAGTCAACACTCTTGCCCATGCGCTCTTTGGCGTCTTGTTGAATTTCAGCTAGCATATTTAATTCCTTACAATGGTTCCTAAGGCTTCACCCTTAAGAATGTTAGACAACGTGTGGGCGTCTTCGAGCATACTGAAAACACAGATTTCGATATTATGTTCACGACACATGGCAAAGGCTGACGTGTCCATAATTTGCAAATTTTTGCTAATGGCTTTATCAAAGCTTAAAGTATCGTAGCGTGTGGCACTTGGGTCTTTCATTGGGTCAGCGGTATAAACACCATCGACTTTAGTGGCTTTAAATACAGCCTGCGCACCAATCTCAATAGCTCTGAGTGTGGCGCCAGTGTCTGTAGTAAAGCATGGTGCGCCAGTTCCAGCAGAGAAAATAACCACCTTACCTTCGCTAAGTGCTTGCTTGGCTTTGTTGTGGTCTACAGGCTCACAAACACCGCCACCAATTGGAAAGCCAGACATAACTAATACATCAACATTATTTTTGCGACAAGAGTCTGAAATAGCGAGTGCATTCATCACTGTAGCTAGCATGCCCATGTGGTCACCCGTGACTCGGTTCATGCCGGCTTCTGCTAGCGCTGCACCACGGAAAATATTACCACCACCGACAACAATGCCCACTTCTACACCTTGATCCTGGACAGATTTAATAATGCCAACAACTTTGTCTAATGTGGCTGGATCAACTGTATTTTCTGAGCTGGCTAGCGCCTCTCCACTCAATTTTAATAAGATGCGTTTATATTTGCTCATGCTTGGTTAAATATTAATAATAGTCATTAGAATAGGGTGATTTTACCTATCTTACTCATTATAATGAACCCTTTGTCCGACATAATTTAAGCCCTAATATGGATCAGATTAGCATACGCGGCGCTCGCGTTCACAATTTAAAGAATATTGATATCAACATACCAAGAAATAAGTTGGTAGTGATCACCGGTTTGTCGGGTTCTGGTAAGTCTTCATTGGCTTTTGATACGATTTATGCAGAAGGGCAAAGACGCTATGTTGAGTCTTTATCAGCCTATGCGAGACAGTTTTTATCGTTAATGGAAAAGCCAGATGTGGATCATATTGAGGGCTTGTCTCCAGCCATCTCTATTGAGCAAAAAGCCACGTCTCACAATCCACGCTCGACCGTTGGCACAATTACTGAGATTTATGATTATTTAAGATTATTATTTGCGCGAGCTGGTATTCCAAAATGTCCTGAGCACGAGATTGATTTAGAATCGCAAACAATTTCTCAAATGGTTGATAGCATTATCACACTGCCTGAGGGTGAAAAGATTATGCTACTGGCGCCTATTGTGCAAAATCGTAAGGGTAGTCATAAAAAGCTTTTAGAAGAATTATCACACCAAGGATTTTTGCGTGCCAGAGTGGACGGCGAAGTGCTGTACATGGATGAGATGGAGGAGTTGAACGGCAAAACCAGCCATACCATAGAGATTGTTGTTGATCGCCTAAAGGTTCGTCAAGATATTGCATCGCGCTTATCTGAATCTTTAGAAACTGCGCTGAATTTGAGTAGTGGTTTGGTTAAAGTAGTACCAATGAGTGATGAAGCGACTTGGGATGAGATGGTATTCTCCGCCAAATTTTCTTGTATTGAATGTGGCTACTCATTAACCGAATTAGAGCCAAGGCTTTTTTCATTTAACAATCCAGTGGGTGCTTGCCCTACCTGTGATGGGCTGGGTGTTAAAGATATGTTTGATGCACAGAAAGTGGTGGCTAATCCAGGCCTGAGTTTGGCTGATGGTGCGATTTATGGCTGGGGTCGTTCTAACGCCTATTTTTATCAAATTTTAATGTTAGTAGGTCAGTATTATGGCTTTGATATTGAAACCACTTATGAAGATTTAAGCGATGAGCATAAAAAAATTGTGCTGTATGGTAGTGGTGAAGACGAAATTGATTTTTCTAAAATAAAAGGTCGTAAAGGTTGGTCAAACAAGCCTAAGCCTTTTGAAGGCGTGATTCCACGCATGATGCGTCGTTACGAAGAGAGTGAGGTTCGCTCGGTTCGTGAAGAGTTATCACGCTATGTGGTAAGCCAAGATTGTATGGCGTGTAATGGCGATCGACTGAACGAATCTGCCAGAAACGTCTTTATTGGCGGCAAAAATCTATCGCATATCACCAAACTTTCTATTGCTAATATCTATGAATTTTTAAAGTCGCTTGAGTTGGAAGGCGCTAGAGCGCAAATTGCTGACAAGGTTTTAAAAGAGATTATTCAGCGCTTAGAATTTTTGATTAATGTCGGGCTTGAATATCTAAGTCTTGATCGCAGAGCCAACTCATTATCAGGTGGTGAGGCGCAACGAATTCGTTTGGCTAGTCAGATTGGTGCTGGACTAATGGGAGTTTTATATGTTTTGGATGAGCCTTCTATTGGACTGCATCAGCGAGACAATCAAAAACTCCTAAATACACTGACGTACCTACGTGATATTGGTAATACGGTGATTGTGGTTGAGCACGATGAAGATGCGATTAAGCAAGCAGATTATGTTATTGATATTGGCCCCGGTGCAGGTATGCATGGTGGCGAGGTGATTGCGTCAGGTACGCCAGAAGAAGTGGCCAATAATCCAAAATCTTTAACCGGTGATTATATTAGTGGTAGACAAAGTATTGAAGTGCCAAGTGTGCGCAAAACTTCTGAGCAGTGGATTGAAATTAAAGGTGCTAAGGGTAACAACTTAAATGACGTGGATTTATCAATCCCTATCGGGGTATTGACGTGTGTTACTGGTGTTTCTGGATCGGGTAAATCAACCCTGATTAATGATACTTTGTATGCATTAGCGGCGCGAGATCTTAATCGAGCACAAACCACACCGGCAGAATTTAAGAGTGTGACAGGATTAGAAAATTTTGACAAAATTGTGAATATTGATCAAAGCCCAATTGGCAGAACGCCTCGTTCTAATCCAGCTACTTATACGGGTATTTTTTCTTTGGTTCGTGATCTTTTCTCACAGACATTAGAGGCAAGAAGTCGAGGCTACAAGGCTGGGCGATTTAGCTTTAATGTCAAAGGTGGTCGTTGTGAAGCGTGTAAGGGTGATGGCTTAATTAAAGTGGAAATGCACTTTCTTCCCGATATTTATGTCCCTTGTGATGTGTGTCATGGCGACAGATACAACCGTGAAACGCTAGAAATTACCTACAAGGGTAAGACCATTTCCGAGGTGTTGGATATGACTGTTGAAACAGCGGTAGAGTTTTTTGAGCCGATGCCAAAAATTAAGCAAAAACTGCAGACACTAATGGATGTAGGCTTGTCATATATTACCCTAGGACAAAACGCTACCACCTTATCAGGGGGTGAGGCTCAGCGTATTAAATTGGCCAAAGAGTTGTCAAAACTTGACACAGGACAAACGCTTTATATTTTGGATGAGCCAACAACAGGCTTGCATTTTCATGACATTAAGCAATTACTATCTGTGATTAATCGTCTGCGTGAAAGAGGCAATACCATTGTCATTATTGAGCACAATTTAGATGTGATCAAAACCGCTGATTGGATTGTTGATTTGGGCCCTGAAGGAGGCGACAAAGGCGGGTGTATTATTGCCACAGGCACGCCAGAGGCGGTAAGTACTGTTAAGGGTTCTTATACGGGCGAGTATTTAAAAAGTTATTTATAAAACGTTTGGCTGATAGTTAGTTATTTGATAATGATAATCTCTGCCGTTTTTAACTTGTTTAATGGATATCGGCAAGTATTGATATTCTGGCAAAAAATAAGCTTCTAGTCGATCGCCTTTGCCGATTTTTTCAATTTTAATAGCGGTTAATTGTTGTTGGTTTAGGCTAATGGGTTGCAGGCCAGTTTTTTTATAATACTGCTGTTCAACAGACTTTCCATTAGCCACTTGGTAGTGAAATTCAGTCTGATCTGGCGTGTGCCTTAAATTATGGGCTAAGGCCAAAAACAAGCTAAGCGGATCGACAATAGTACCTGGATCTGACTTCCAGGTGCGTACAGTGGGCTGGGTTTTGGTAAGATTTGAGACCACTTGTAGGTGTTTGGCGTTCATGTCAATTGAATAATTCTCTTTAACTTTTGAATCTTCCAGCTCCATAATTTGATAGTTAGCGCCATCAACCCCCATTTGATTAATGCTAAATGTGGAGCTAGCAGCAACAGAATACTTTTTAACCAGCGCGGCTATACCGGTGGTTTTGGCATTGGCTGTATAAAAATATTGGTCGTCTAGCTGATGTAGTGTGCGAACCTCTTCTGCAATTTTTAAGCCGTTAATGGATAGTTGATATTTGGCAATATGAGGCTCGAGTGCTTGAGCGTTTGCAGAAATAATGCTGATAATCAGCAAGAGTGTGACTTTTATAGACACTTATCATCCACTATAACGCAATTACCGTTGAGCGATAGTCGCCCCTGGGTAAAGCAGTGAACCACTTTGGGCAATAGTTTATGTTCCTCTACTAATACTCGCTGAGCAAGTGACTCAGTAGTATCATGTGTTAATACTTGAATGCGAGCTTGAGCAATGATAGGTCCGCCATCTAGCTCAGAGGTGACAAAATGAACACTAGCGCCGTGTTCACGCTCACTAGCATCGAGAGCTCTTTGGTGAGTGTTAAGACCTTGAAATTTTGGCAGTAGAGAGGGGTGAATATTAAGCATCTTGCCAGCATATTTTTGGGTAAATTCTGCGGTAAGGATGCGCATAAATCCTGCCAAAATAATAATATCTGGCTGGTATTGATCAATAATTTGACTCAAACTTTGATCAAATTTTTCTCGAGTATCGAAGTTTTTATGATTGATTGTATGAGTGGATATATTAGCACTTTGAGCGCGCTTAAGTCCATAAGCATCTTCTTTGTTACTAATAACGGCTTGAATATCTAGATCAATTTTTTCAGCATTATCAATCAGTGATTGAAGGTTTGAGCCGCTGCCAGAGATTAAGATAATCCCTTTCATTTAAATAATGACTTGCTCGCCTTGGTTGGCGACAATTTCACCAACGAACCAAGCTTTCTCACCTTGTTCGTTCATATGTTGAATAGCAGCCGTGCTTTGCTCAGCTGGAACAACAAGCACCATGCCCACGCCACAATTAAAGACACGATACATTTCCATAATGTCGATATTGCCGTTATCTTGTAAGAATTGGAAAATTTCAGGTAGCTCCCAAGAGGCGCTGTCTAGCTTTGCAGCCAATTCATCTGGCAGAACTCTTGGAATGTTTTCTAAGAGGCCGCCACCGGTAATATGAGAAATGGCGTGCACAGAATATTTTTCAATCAGCGATAGTACTGATTTAACATAGATTTTAGTCGGCTCAATGAGTGCTTGTAGTTGTGCATCTGTAGGCTTGGATTGTTCCAAGACTTTACGAACGAGTGAGTAGCCATTAGAATGGGGACCTGAAGAGGCTAGGGCAATAATATGGTCGCCATTAGCGACTTTTGAGCCGTCAATGACTTTGTCTTTGTCGGCAATGCCCACGCAAAATCCAGCCAAATCGTATTCTTCACCCTGATACATGCCGGGCATTTCAGCGGTTTCACCGCCGATTAAAGCACAGCCTGAAATCTTACAACCTTCACCAATTCCGTGAATAACCGAAGTGGCTAGCTCGGTATTTAGCTTGCCAGTTGCGTAATAGTCTAGAAAAAATAAAGGCTCTGCACCTTGTACGATTAAGTCATTGACACACATGGCGACTAAGTCAATACCAATGGTGTCATGCTTGTTAAGTATTTCTGCTACTTTGAGTTTAGTGCCGACACCGTCTGTTCCAGAAATAAGAACTGGATTCTTGTATTTTTTAAGGTCTAGTTCAAACATGGCGCCAAACCCGCCAAGACCCGCTAATACGCCATCACGTATGGTAGATTTTGCAATGGGTTTGATTTGTTCAATTAAGTCATTACCTTTGGTAATGTCGACACCTGAATCTTGGTAAGTCAATGATGACATAGGGTTTTTTCCGTATAATTAATTTTTTTGAATATCAATTGAATCCGTCGAAAAATGAATTTTTCCAGCGTGCCAAATGCACTTTCAATTTTACGCATTATTTTAACAGTACCAGTTGTAATGACGCTGTTAAATCATCAATATTTTTTAGCCATGGTGTTGTTTTTTGTGGCCGGAATCACAGACGCATTAGACGGCTGGATTGCCAAGCGTTACTCGTTTGAGTCACGACTAGGCTCTATTTTAGATCCAGTGGCTGATAAGTTGTTATTGGTGAGTAGCTTTATTACGCTAAATTTGATTGGTTTGCTGCCATTATGGCTGTTGGTTTTAGTTTTTCTGCGTGATTTAATGATTGTGTCAGGTACGGTGGGGTGTTTTATTGGTGCCGGTACGCCAAAAGACGAGCTACTATCCCCTTCAAAACTATCCAAAATCAACACCGCATTGCAAATTGCTTTGGTTTTGTTTTTGGTGGTTGTGCAGTTGCATCCAATTCAAGAGCAGTGGAGTACCGTGTTTTTTATCATTGTTGCCACTTCAACCGTTCTGAGTGGCGCGGATTATATTTGGATTTGGATGGAGAGAATCATCTCCCAAGAAAAAAAGTAAGCATCTTGTTATGAAGCAGTTAGGGCTCCCAATTTCACTCAATTCAAAGATGCTACTAAGTAATTTTTCAGTTGAGAAAAATCAAGCGTTACTGGCTTTTATTGATGATTTATTTGCTCAAGAGCACTCTTCTGTTGTTTTTATTTCTGGTGATAAGTCTAGTGGCAAAACGCATCTATTGCAGGGTTGTATTTTTAAAGCGTTAGAACAAGGCCTGCAAGCAGTTTACCTAGACATTAAGCAAACATTACCAAGTGATTTTTTAAACACACTGGCTGATTATGACTGGGTTTGTGTTGACAACATTGACCAGCTTGACACAACTCAACAACAAGAATTATTTGATCTTTATAATCAAATTAAACAAACCAAAACCAAGCTTATTGTTTCAGCATCTGCTCGCCCTGGCGAGTTGACCCTATTAACAGATCTTAAAACACGATTATCTTTGGCAGTTGTGTATCGTTTAGAGCAGCTTGATGACCAAGAAAAGATTGATTTAATTCAGCGTAAGATGCAAGATAGAAATCTTGAGATTGATGATAAGGTTTATGCTTATTTATTTAAAGTTTTTTCTAGAGATTTGAGTGTAGTGTTATCGGCTATTGACCAACTAGACCAGGAATCTCTCAGACAAAAAAACCCAATTTCCATTCCCTTTGTCAAAAAGATTTTAAAGCTTTAAGGTTTTTGCCTAAATTTAAATTTGGCAATTCTTGGCATAAGTTTGGAAAAAGGAATGCGTGATAGGTCGGAATAATTTGTATGAATCTCTGCCACTAACGTTTTAATGTCGTCGATTTTATCGCCATTATCAACTCCCATCAACTCTTGTAGAGCCAGTAATCCACCCATTTTTATTTTGGATTGTTGGCCAACCGATAAGTTGTTAACGTGGTGAGTCTTTAGCACAAAATCGCTATTATCTCGCAAGTGATAATAAAGCGCTTGACAGGCGTCTGAGGCGCCGTGATTTAAACATGAGCCAAATTCTTTTTCTGCCACACAATCTTTAGCGCCAAATTGACAGGCACATCGACCGCTAAGAATTAAATGAGAAAAAGGACAAGTAAAGTGCTCGTGAGCCATAACAATAGGCGTTTTGTGTATTTGGACAATGTTAGG
>ENA-UZXC01000310-UZXC01000310.1-metagenome-genome-assembly--contig:-Day-2-25m-contig-310_pt1 | contig 39371 bp, 38 predicted proteins | sample MGYA00260340_ERZ794900 | MGnify/ENA metagenome assembly ERZ794900 | reverse complement strand
ATGCTATGATTGGTTTTTTTGGTGGCTCATTTGATCCCGTGCATTTTGGTCATCTCAAAAATGCACAACAACTCAAACACGAACTTAATTTGTCCGCTTTGTTTTTAATGCCGTGCCGAGCGCCTGTACATAAAGAGGCGCTCACTTTTTCTACAAAACAGCGCCTAGAAATGCTGGAACTGGCCCTGCACGATTTCTCCAGCCTCAGTCTAGACACTCGAGAGATTAACAGAACAAGCGGGTCTTATAGTATTGACTCGCTTAAAGAAATCGCCCTAGAATTTCCACAAGAAAGTATTTGCTTGATTATTGGTATGGATAGCTTCAACCAACTATCTAGCTGGAAAGAATCGCAAATATTTCACCAGTATTGTCATTTAGTGGTGTTGGCACGCCCTGGAGAGAAAAACAAGCAAAATATCGGCCACTTTAGTTACGCTAAAAACCCTGAAGATCTGGCTTGTCAAAAATCAGGGCTAGTTTATTTTGCACAAACTGACTTGCTTGATATTTCTTCAAGCGATATTCGCGGTATTTTGTTTAACACCTCACAAGAGGGTAAAATATCCACACAACAAAGCTTGGAAAACTTACTTCCAAAGCGCATTATTAACTATCTGCAAATATTATGAGCCTAAACCTAGAACAGCAACTTAGCGTTGTTAGCGAAACCATTGATGAATTAAAAGGCGAGGATGTTGTAACGCTGAAAGTATTAGACCAAAGTGCTGATATTGAGGCGATTGTTATTGCCACAGGTCGTTCTGTTCAACACGTTCGCGGTATTGCTAATAATATTAAAATTGAAGCCAAACGCTTAGGTATGAAAGTCTCTGGTGTTGAAGGCACAGAAACTGGTCATTGGGTTTTGGTAGATTTAGCAGAAGTTGTGGTACACATTATGACCGAAAAAACTCGTGAATTCTACAAACTAGAAAGACTTTGGTCTGGCGCTGAAAACGACTAAAACTCATGAAGATTAATCTGGTTGTGATTGGCAAAAAAATGCCAGATTGGATACAAACCGGCATTAATCATTACCAAAAGCAACTACCTACTCAGCTCAACTTTAGCCTAATTGCATTAGAAGCGCAAAAACGCAAAGGCAAAAATATTGAGCAAATAAAAGAGCTTGAAGGCGAGCTAATTCTTAAGGCTGTCAAAGATTCTCAACTGGTGATTGCTTTTGACGAACGTGGCAAACAGCATACAACCAAAGACATTGCAAAAAATCTTGGTAATTGGCAACAAAGCGGAGAGAGAGTGTCTCTTATTATTGGTGGTGCTGATGGTTTGAGTGATGGTGTTAAATCACGCGCAAATCAACTCTGGGGGTTGTCAAATTTAACCCTGCCTCATTCAATGGCAAGACTACTCGCCGTGGAGCAAATTTACCGAGCTCACTCACTATTAACCAACCACCCTTACCATCGTGATTAGCGGTGCCTTTTGCCCTTCTGACTGCATTGAACAATTAAAATATTTCAATCGCATAGTTCCACCTATGCTTAATCAATATTTTGATTGCCCGCCTTACAGAAGAGCAAAATGCTTGCTAATGGTTAGCGGTATAATCGCATCAAAAAACAATAAACATCATTATGAAATTAGAACTAATTAGCTTTAAACTTTGCCCATTTGCACAACGCGCTATTATTGCGCTTAATAGTCAAAACCATGACTTTGAGGTGAGCTACATTAATCCTATGGATCCACCTGATTGGTTTAAAGTCATCTCTCCCACTGGCCAAGTGCCCCTCTTAAAAGTGGATGATCAAGTGGTGTTTGAGTCTTCTGTGATTACAGAATTTATTAACGATATTAGCACGACTGACATGCATCCAACAGAGGTTGTTCAAAAAGCTAATAACCGTTCTTGGATTGCTTTTTCAGGCGATATGTTGGGTGATATGTTTGGTATTGTGACAGGTGATGAAGAAAAATTTAACGCCGCCAAAAAAGCACTTTTTGGCAAACTGGCTAAGATTGAATCAGTCAAAGACTCTCAAACATTCTTTAATGGCGATGAATTTAATATGATTGATGCCGCCTTTGCGCCAATTTTTATGCGCCTTGCTTGGATTAATGAGTTTACAGATAACGCCTTATCACTCGCAGAATTTAAAAATTTAAACGCTTGGAGTGATGCTATTTTGACACTTGAAGTGGTCAAAAATTCTGTGGTTGACGGACTCGATGATGTTTATTATTCTAATATCGAAGGGCGTGAAGGTTACCTTTCAACCCTTTTAGTTGAAGAAGACTACTAAAAAAGACTAAATAATCGTTAGAATATTTTCCGGTGGCCTGCCAATAGCAACACCGTTTGCCGTTCTGACAATTGGGCGTTCAATCAAAATTGGATTCTCAATCATTGCTTGAATCAGCGCATCTTCACTAAGCGATTCATCGTCCAATTGCTTATCCTTATAAGGTGCTTCAAACGTGCGCATTAAAGCTCTTGGCTCAAGATTAAGATCTGTTAATAACGCCTTTAACTCGTCAAAACTGGGCGGTGTATCCAAGTATTTAATTATTTCAAAATTCAGGCCTTTTTCTTCTAAAATGCCTAGTGTTAGTCTAGATTTTGTACATCTAGGATTGTGATAAATTATTGTGCTCATCTTTAAAAGGTTATTATGAAAAAAATTATTATTATACTCGCCCTATTTGCCAGCTTTAACAACGCTCACAGTATGAGTGTTGATGACATTGTGAGTGCTGCAAAAGAGGCGCAGCAAAAACAGATTACCACGCCCAAATTTTCTTTAATTGATACTCAAGGAAACACCCACACCAACCAATCAACTCAAGGAAAATATTTGGTGATTAATTTTTGGGCAACTTGGTGTCCGCCTTGTTTAAAAGAGATCCCTGCTTTTGTAGAATTTTATGAGAAAAATCAAGATCGGGTATTGATACTCGGGCTAGACTACGAACAAGCAGATCCAGATGCCATTGCGCAGTTTACTGATACTTTTATGGTGAACTATCCGATTATATTATTTGATGCACATAACGGCGCTCAGTTTACTAATTTTGGCGAAGTAATTGGCATGCCAACAACTTACGTTTACAACCTTGAAGGCAAGTTAGTTGACTTTAAAATGGGTGAAATGGATATCGAGTCTTTAACAAAGGCCATTTCAAAGTAGCCAAGTTTTCGAGGACTTCCCCTCATCTCGCACCAATCTTGGCACGAGATAGCCACTCAGCTGAGCTTGTAATTGCAGGTGTAACTGTGTCGCTTTTTCAGCACTAACTAGATAATTTTCAGCGCCAGATACTTGATCTAGCATATGCAAATAATATGGCAGAATTCCCACCTCAAAAAGCTTCAAACTAAGTTGCTTGAGACTGCTAACATCATCATTAACCCCACTTAATAAGACCGATTGATTTAAAAACGTCACGTTTTCAATTTTTGCGATATTTTTAGAAAAGGCTGCTGATATCTCGTTAGCATGGTTAATATGTGTCACTAAAACGACCTTTAGCCTGGTTTTTGCCAGTATTTTGGCTAAATAATCGGTGATTCTACTGGGCATAACCACTAGCGAGCGTGTGTGAATACGTAAAGTGGTTACATATTCAAAATTTTCAATATTTTTAATCAGTTTTTCAAGCTTTTCATCGCTCAAACTTAAAGGGTCGCCACCACTTAAAATCACCTCGTTGATATTTATGTCTTGAGAAATATAACGCTCAATTTCTGTCCAGTTGCTGATAGCGTCATGCTGCGTATAATTAAAATTTTGCCGAAAACAATATTGACAATGAATGGCGCAAACTTGTGAAGTGATTAATAGTACTCGATTGCTGTACTTGTGTATCAGCCCAGCCACGGGTGAATTATCTTCATCCTTCAGCGGCGCTTGCGTAAAGCCACTTTTCTCAATTTTAGCCTGTGGCATAACCTGCTTGAGAAGTGGATCATTAGGGTTATCTTGATCAATCAGCTGAGCGTATTCTAACGGGATTTTAATCGGAAAATTGCGCTCTTGAAAGGCCTGGGTATTGAAAAAATCATTACTGATTTTTGCCCCTTTTAGCACGTTTCTCGCTTGCTGACTCCACTGACTCATAGGCATAAAAAAAGCCCCGTAATGGGGCTTTTATATTCGTTCTTACTTAAATCTTAACAAAAGTTAGCGAAGTTTTCATCTGAATGCTCGCCGCCATCTTCGTAGCCAGCTTCGTACTCTTCAGTTTTTCTTTGCTCTTCGATTTCAGGGTTGTTCAAGAAACCCGCAACCCAACCTTGAATATAGTTGTCGTTTACGCCCATTTCTTCCATTTTTTTAACGCCTTCGTAGTAAGTCATTGCTGATACTCCTTAAATAATGTTTATAATTTTGTAGCTTATATCAGAGTGTTCTTTTAACTGACATAAGAGAAAGGTAATATTATAACCATAAAATGCCACAAGGCAAGAAAAAAAACATGAATTTATCAGAAATAACCAGCGGTTTAAATGACAAGCAACACCAATCAGTTGCGCTTGACAACGCTCAAAACACACTCATACTAGCGGGTGCAGGCAGTGGAAAAACTCGAGTATTGACGCATAGAATTGCCTATTTGGTTACCCAAAAAAATATTCATACTGACTCAATATTGGCTGTAACGTTCACCAATAAGGCAGCGGCTGAAATGCGTGAGCGCTTAGGATCTTTACTAAGACGCCCTATTCAAAGTATGTGGGTTGGCACCTTTCACGGCCTTGCACATCGTCTTTTGCGTACGCATTATGAAAAAGCTGGACTCACATCGGGCTTTCAAATCCTGGACGCACAAGATCAGTATCGTATTGTTAAGCGCCTGATGAAAGAAAACAATATTGATGAATCTAAATTTCCCGTGAGAAAGGTTCAGTGGTTTATTAATCAACAAAAGGATGAGGGTATTCGCGCTCAAGATGTTGACCCTGGCTATAATTTTTTTGTTAAAAAAAGTCTTGAGGTATTTGTTTTGTATGAGGCGCATTGTCGCGCTAATGATCTGATTGATTTTGCTGAATTGCTGGTACGTAGCTACGAGCTACTCAAAAACAACGCTGAGCTTCTTGAGCACTATCAAACACGCTTTTCTCACATTTTGGTAGACGAGTTTCAAGACACCAATACCGTGCAGTACAAATGGATTCAGCAATTATTTACTGGTAATAATCAAGTTTTTTGTGTGGGAGATGATGACCAGTCTATTTACGGCTGGCGTGGTGCAAAAATTGAAAATATCACCAAACTAGAAACAGATTTCGCCCCCATTCAAACCATTCGCTTAGAGCAAAATTATCGCTCAACTGGCCATATCTTATCTGCTTCAAACGCACTCATTGCCAACAACACGAATCGCATGGGGAAGTCCCTATGGACTGACTCTGGCAATGGTGATTTGATTGACGTGTATGAAGCGCGCACGGAAACAGACGAGGCGGATTATGTGGTTCGCCAAATTCAAAAACTCATTAAAGATGGCGGTCGTGCTAGTGATTGCGCTATTTTGTATCGCTCCAATGCACAATCAAGAGTTTTTGAAGAGGTGCTGATCAAATACAATGTTCCTTATATTATTTACGGTGGTTTGAGATTTTTTGAACGCGGCGAAATTAAAGATGCGCTGGGTTATTTGCGTCTCATTGAAAATACGGCTGACAATGTCGCATTTGAACGTATTGTTAACTTTCCAACACGAGGAATCGGCAATGCCACGCTGGAAAAAATACGCGAATTTGCACGCAATGAACACACCAATTTATTCCAAGCAGCGCAACAAGTATCACCAACTTTACCAACACGAGCGTCCAATGCTTTAAAGGGGTTTATTGCGCTGATTGAGCAAATGGTTGATGATAGTCAGCCTCTAGATTTAAGCGAAAAAGTTGCGCATTTATTGAACGCATCAGGTCTAATGACTCATTATGCTAATGATAAAACTGATAAAGCAGGCAGTAAAAAAGAAAACCTAGAGGAGTTGATATCCGCCGCCAAACAATATAAACACGAAGAAGATAGCGAAATGAACGAAGTGGTTGGTTTTATCTCGCTGGCCTCACTTGATTCTAGTGGTGATGGCACAGCGCCTGCTGTGGACAATGTGCAATTGATGACCATTCACTCGGCCAAAGGCTTAGAGTTTCCAAATGTGTTCTTAGGCGGTCTAGAGGAGGATTTATTCCCCTCAAGACAATCAAAAGATGAGCCACACTTAATGGATGAGGAAAGACGCTTATGCTACGTTGGCATGACTCGAGCCATGAAAAGACTCACTTTGTCGTTTGCAGTTAAACGATTTTTACATGGTCAATCTTTATACGCCTATCCATCGCGTTTTTTAGATGAAATCCCCAATGAGTATATTAATAAAGTTAAGGCAAAATTTGGTGCAACCCAAGTTAATTATCAAGAAGATGATATTTACAATCAAGATATCGAACCGCAAGCGAATGGTCAATTAGCCGTTGGCGCAGGTGTTAGGCATGCTAAATTTGGTTATGGCTCTGTGCTTAACTTTGAGGGTGATGGCGACAGCGCCAGAATTCAGATTAAATTTAAAACAGCCGGTACAAAATGGCTAATTGCTAGCTACGCTAATTTGGAGTTTGTTTAGTCTTTTGATATTGACTAGGTGTGCAGCCCAAATGATGCTCAATCATTACCAACAAACTAAAAACTTATTGGTGAGTTATAGTACCAGTCCTCTTGGATTTTTCTAAAAAGATGCAGCCTTAATAAAAAAGGCTAGCTAACTAAAAAACCGCATTCATTAATGCGGTTTTTTAGTTTAATGTTTTCTTTAAATCGTCAATAGAAAAACTTTGAACCGTTTGTTCGTCAGTATAAACTGGCTTCATCTTAGTATGCGTGCCCGCTTGCTTTTCAATTTCTGTTTGACGAGAGATGACCAAGTTTAAACAATCGGTAATCATTTTTTGGGTATTTTCTGTCAACGGATGGCGCAAGCCTGGCTTAGTCATCGTATCTTTTGCCACTGAGATTAGGGTTTTTCTCATGGCACTTAGCATTCTAACTTCTAACTCTGTATTGTTGTCATCACTCATAATAAACTCTTAATCGTTTCTAAATGTTGTAAATAGGTTATTTTATCGGATTTATACTTTCTATTACCTTGCATTGATTGTAGCCTTTCATTCAAACCCCAATCTTGATCGATTACCTCTGATACCATTTCTGGATGATTGCAAATCAGCACCATATCACAACCGCTTGCCAACGAAACATCGACGCGATCTTTAATATGTTCGATAAAAAAAGCACCCTGCATTGACAGATCATCACTAAAAACAAGCCCTTCAAAGCCCAGTTTACTTTTTAAAATACCCTGAATCCATTTCTCAGAAAATCCAGCGGGCTTGTCATCTATCTTTGAGTAAATCACATGCGCAGGCATAACTGCATCAAGCCCCTCATCAACCAAGCCCTTAAATGCAGCCATATCTTGATAAACTTCCTTAGCTGGTCGATCGTCAACTGGCAGATCTAAATGTGAGTCAAGCGTGACGTAGCCGTGCCCTGGAAAATGTTTACCCACGCATTTCATGCCGGCTCTATGCATACCCTTGATTAATGCTTGTGCCAATTGCACCACAGCATCTGAATTAGAGTGAAAGGCACGATCACCAATGACAGAGGAGTTGCCATAATCCAAATCAAGCACGGGCGCAAAAGAAAAATCAACATCTACTTCTAATAGCTCATAAGCTAATATAAACCCACAAGAGCAGGCATACTTTAGCGCTTTTTTAGGATTTTTATCGTACAGCTCACCTAATTTTGACATGGCAGGTAGGTGTGTAAATCCGTTTTTAAAGCGCTGCACGCGACCGCCTTCATGATCAACAGCAATTAAAAGGTTGGGCTTAATAGCGCGAATAGAAATAATGAGTCGTTTGATCTGATCGATGGATTCAAAATTACGACTAAATAAAATAACGCCACCAATACTAGGTTTGGCTAATTGTGTTTTTTCTATGGGGGTTAGTGTCAGCGCTGACACATCCATCATGATTGGGCCTAATTTCATAGTTTGTCTAATTGATATAAGGTTTTACTTTGTACACTAAATACAAAATAGGCAGCCCTATTAAAGTGGTTATGATAAAAAATTGACTATAGCCAAATACCTCAACAACACTGCCTGAATAGCCCCCAAAAATTTTAGGTAGCAGGGTCATTAGTGAGGAGAAAATGGCATATTGAACCGCGGTGAACTTGATGTTGGTTAAACTAGATAAAAAGGCAATAAAAGCAGCACTAGCCAGTCCAGCAGATAAATTATCCATGGTAATTGTTGCGTACAGCCAGTTCATATTATGGCCAACATTAGCCAAAATAATAAAGAGTAAATTAGTCAGTGCAGAGAGTAATGCACCTAAAAATAACACTCTAAATACACCCCATTTGATGGCCATGACACCACCTAAAAATCCGCCTGCAATCGTCATAAATAGGCCAAAGGTTTTGGAAACTGTGGCGATTTCTATTTTGCTAAAACCTATGTCTTGATAAAAAATATTAGCCACCACGCCAAGTACAATATCACTAATACGATACAAGCCAATAACGGCTAATAACAATACAGCCACACTCAAACCATAGCGATTAAAAAAATCTTTAACCGGTTCGATATAAGTGCCATTAACCATGGATTTATTCACCACATTAAGCGTGATTAATAATCGAGTAGCCATATAGGCACCAACAATTGCCAAAACCATTCTAGCTGTGCCAACAATAAACCCGGATAAATGTTGATTAGAAAAAACCTCGCTTAGATATGATTTAAGTGTTTTGGTTAACTCTACACTTAAAATAAACGTTGCAATAAACGCTGCAACCACCGCTAAAAATAGAATGAAAAATCTTACATAATCTTGAGTAGAATAACTCTCTTCAGACTGATTATGGCTTGGTTCTTTAATAATTAACGTCGTCGTCAGCCCAATCATCATTACTAAAATCATTACTAGGTAAGTGTTAGACCAGGCAGAAAAACTATACAACTCTTTGGTAGAACCAAAATAACTGGCTAAAAACAAACCGCCTGCGCCTGCCACCAGCATTCCAATACGATAGCCAGCCACATAGGTCGCTGACAGTAATGATTGCATGTCTTTGTCAGCTGATTCGATACGATAGGCATCAATGACAATATCTTGTGTGGCTGACGAAAAACCCAATAAAACCGCACCATACGCCATGATAGTTAGACTATCAACACCGGCTTTTGGATCAACCGATGACATTAGAAAAATAGCACCCATAATGGCTAATTGCGACAGCAACATCCAGGCGCGACGTCGACCTAATAGCCTAGTTAACACAGGAACCGGCAGTCGATCAACTAAAGGCGCCCAAACAAATTTAAAGGAATAGCCTAAGGCAGCCCAAGAAAAAAACGTAATACTAGATTTGGCCACACCCGCTTCATTCAGCCACAAACCTAGGGTTGAGAAAATAAGCAAAATGGGTACGCCAGCAGAAAAACCTAAAAATAGCATGGCAGCCACCCGTGGCTGGAAAAATAATCGAACGCTTGCTAACACTGAATCCAGGGCATACCATCATGGCGCCAGCCATTGACATTGCCACGCTGATCCTCTTCGTCTAAATCACCTTCAAAACCACTAACTACATGAGCAATATTAGTAAATCCATGCTTAAGTAAACACTTGCCTGCGTCATCAGATCGATAGCCACTACGACAAATTAAAATAATCTCAGCATCTTTTTCAATCTTAAATCGTGAAAAAGTCTTGATAAATTCAGCTTCATCAACCTCCCATTCTGGTTCATCTAGCCAGGGGATTAGGATTGAATCTGGCACGCGTCCTACAAATTTATTTTCCGCTTCACAACGCACATCTACTAAAATAGCACCCTCTGAGATGAGTTTTTTAGCTTTTTTTGGTAAATAATTTTTAATCATTGAATCACCACCTCTTCGCCTGTTTTAACCTGATTGAAGAGTTGAATGATATCACTATTTTTCATACGGATACAGCCTTTTGAGCTAGCCACCCCTAGGAGAAATTCATCAGGTGAACCGTGGATATAAATATAGCGCTGTTTGGTATTTTTATTGTGCACTTCAACCCCATCAAGCCACAAAATACGCGATAAAATCCAATCTCGATCAGGCTGCTGGTTAAACAATGGCTTTGAATAAATTTCACCCGTTGGCACTCGACCGATCAATACCGCGCCCAAGTCTAGGTCAGCGCCAATTTTTTCAGCAATTTTAAATTTCCCCAAAGGTGTGCAAAAAGATCCTTCTATTTCGCCAACACCATTGGCTGCACTACTAATTGAGTAAACTGAGTCTTGGTAGGTTAGGGTTTGATTAGCAATATTAATGATAATCATAAGTGGTATTATTTAGTAAAAAGTGCAATCGATTCAACATGGGCTGTTTGCGGAAACATATCCATCACCCCTGCTGTATCAAGTTGGTAGCCTAGCTCGATTAGTCTAGCAGTATCACGTGCCAAAGTGGCTGGATTACACGATACATATACCAAGCGCTCAACACCGAGTTTTGGCAACAGTTCGACGATTTCAATAGCGCCAGAACGAGCAGGATCAATCAAGGCTTTATTGTAAGTTTTGCCTCTAAACCACTCAAAACCTTCCACTTCTTTAAAAAGGTCTGCTTTGTAAAACTCAGCATTGCTGATCTGATTTTTTTCAGCGTTATACTTTGCCCGCTCAATCAAGCCCAAATCCCCTTCTACACCCACTACCTGCTTAGCATATTTGGCAATCGGCAAGGTGAAATTGCCCAAGCCACAAAATAGATCAATCACCTTATCTTCATCGTTAAGATCAAGCATATCAAGCGCTAAATTAATCATTTTTTGATTCAGTTTAAAATTAACTTGAGTAAAGTCGGTGGGCAAAAACTCCATAACAATATCATGATCTGGATGCGAATAGGTTAACACTGCCGGCTGGTCGAGTGGTTTGACCGTGTCCGCACCCCCGCTTTGAGTATAGAAGCTAAGCTTTAATTCATTGGCGCAATCTAAGAGTATTTGCTCGTCTTGTTCGGTAAGTAGCTCAAGGTGTCGCAAAATAAGCACGGTATTGTTCTCAGCTACGGCCACTTCAAGTTGTGGTACCTGCGATTTAATCGATAGCTTTTCTATTGCTTTAGCCAGCACCTCAAGGTTATCACCCAAAGAAGGATGTAAGACTTCGCAACGACTCATGTTGGTAATAAAGCCCGATTTTTTTTCTCTAAAACCAACCAGTACTTTTTCTTTTTTAGCAACATAACGCACGCCGAGTCTTGCTTTTCGTCGATATCCCCAACTCTGAACCTGAAGTGGCGCTAGCCAGTGTTTTGGGGCAACTTTAGCCTGACCTAAAAAAGCATCTTTTAACCATTCGCCTTTGGCGCTTATTTGATCTTCACTAGAGAGGTGTTGAAAAGAACAGCCACCACAAACACCGAACACTTCACATTTTGGAGTGATGCGATTATCAGCCGATTTAAGCACTTCTGTAACATCCGCTTCTTCAAACTTAGCGCGAGAAAATGTACGATCAGCCAATACTTTTTCACCTGGTAAAGCACCTGAAACAAAAATAACTTTTTCTTCCAAATGCGCAATACCGCGTCCCTCATGAGAGAGAGATTCAATCTCTAATTCGTAGCTTTTGGCTTTTGGTTTTCTTCTTCTGCCCATAACACTCTTTGGCTAATTAATTGGTCTGATTATCCAATAATTCCACCCAATGTTTAATAGGAATTTCGCTGTCTTTTTGCAAATGCATTAAACAGCCAATATTTGCTGTCACAATCATCTCTGGAGCGGATGCTAAAAGGTTATTCATTTTATTGCTTTTTAATTGTTTAGACAGATCAGGCTGAAAGATAGAGTAGGTTCCTGCTGAGCCACAGCAAAGGTGAGCGTCTTTTACGGGCGCTGGCGTATAGCCTAGCTTTTGTAAGGTGGAATTAACCAAACCTGCTAATTTTTGTCCGTGTTGCAGTGTGCACGGCTCATGATAAGAAATATTGGTTTTTTCTAAATTTAGTAGATTTAAATCTTTGTCTGCTAAAAATTCAGCAATATCCTGGGTTTTGCTAGAGATGGCTTTTGCTTTTTGATAATAATCATCCTCCTCTTTAAACATTGAAGCATAATCTTTCACCATCAGCCCACAACCACTGGCACTAGAAATAATAACCTCCACATCAAACTCTAACCAGGTATCAATATTATTCTTAATCTTGATCATTGCGTCTTGATCAGCACTAAGGTGTTGATCCACTGCACCACAACACTGTTTTTGCGGGGTTTCAATTGCTTCAAACCCTAATTTTGCCAAAATATTTTTAATACTATGGTTAATATTAGGTGCCAGCACAGGCTGTACACATCCACCTAACAGCAAAACTTTTTTGCTATTGATACTTGGCTTAAATGTGCCACCTTGTTTTTTCGAGTGTCTGGCTATTCGCCCAATCGGATTAAAAAGCAGTGGCGTGGTTAGTAATTTACGCACCGAATAACGCATGGCCTTTTGCCAGATTGGGCGCTTTTGCTCAACAAACTCACGGCCAATATCAACCAACTTGCCATATTCAACCCCTGAAGGGCAGGTTGTTTCGCAAGATCTGCAAGTTAAGCAGCGATCTAGGTGCTTAATACTTTCTTGAGAAAACTCGTTTTTCTCAAGTGAGGATTTAATCAAATAAATACGCCCACGGGGTGAATCAAGCTCTGATCCAAGCAGCTGATAGGTTGGGCAAGTGGCTAGGCAAAAGCCGCAATGTACACATTTTCGAATAATTTCATTGGCTTTAAAATTAGCAATTTGATGTGTTTGCATTAGTTAAATATTCCTCTTGGGTCAAACACGGTTTTTAAGCGATCCTCAATTTCTGTTCGTAGTGCTGAGCGCTGAACAGTTTTAGGGCGAGATTTAAGCTGGCCCACATACTGACTGGGCATTACTTTAAAGCTAATTTGAGTAATCACTGCCAACTGCCCTTTCGAGCCAACCAACATTCTCGCCACATCATAACCTGCGACGTTTTTCATTACTTGTCCACCGAAATTTAACAACTCACCTGAGCCATCAACAATCTGAGCACCCAAAACACTATCAGATAAATCTTGCGCACCATTGGCATAAGCAGCGCCAATGCTTTGATTTTTATCTTCAATGTAAAATGGTAAAACTTGGTCGTTTTTAGCCAGCACATCGCAAATTTCAGCAATGGGCGTGCCGGCCTTTACCGTGAGCACCAGCTCCTCTGCAAAGTAATCTTCAATGCCTGCATGGTTTAGCCAGTCACTCGTAATATGCAGCGCATCAGAGGCTTTAATCTCTGCTTGTAATTTTTTAATATTAGTCGACATTAAAACCTCTCCAATTCAGGATGAGGCAACTGTCCATGATGCACATGCATTGCACCCAGTTCGGCACATCTGTGCAACTCAGGAATCGCCTTACCAGGATTAAGCAGTGCTAAAGGATCAAATACAGCTTTAATTTGATGAAAAATTTCTAATTCTTTAGCATTAAACTGATGGCACATTGCGTCAAGTTTTTCAACGCCCACGCCATGCTCTCCAGTAATGCTGCCACCCATATCGACACTCAATCTTAAAATTTCAGTACCGAATTCTTCGGTTCTTTCAAGCTCGCCTGGAATATTGGCATCATATAAGATTAAGGGATGGAGGTTGCCATCACCCGCATGAAAAACATTGGCCACTCTGAGTTGGTATTTTTTTGACAGCTCATTAATTTTTTCCAGCATGTTGGCTAAATGACGCCTCGGAATAGTGCCATCCATGCAGTAATAATCAGGAGATAATCGCCCTACAGCAGGGAAAGCAGACTTGCGCCCTTTCCACAAATCTAAGCGCTCTTTTTCATTGTTTGACACTTTGATACTAGATGCACCAGATAAAACCTTGAGCACCACATCTAGTTCTGCCTGAACTTCAGACTCTGAGCCGTCCAATTCACACAGTAATAATGCCTGTGCATCTAACGGATAACCCACTTGGGCGAAGCCTTCTGCCGCTTCAATGGCAAAACTATCCATCATTTCAAGCCCTGCTGGAATAATGCCCGCTTTAATAATGTCCGCAACAGAATTGGCACAATCACGCACACTGTCAAACCCGGCCATCACCACTCGGGCAAGTTTTGGTGTTTTTGTGAGTTTAACGGTGATCTCCACAATAACCCCTAGCAAACCTTCAGAGCCATTCATCAGTGCCAACAAGCCCAAACCTTGGTCATCTCTAGATAAAACCAACTCCTCGCCATCAATGGTTAAAATTTTAACAGCCTCAACATTGTGTACAGTTAGACCGTATTTTAAGCAATGCACACCCCCTGAATTTTCAGCCACATTACCACCAATACTACAGGCTATTTGACTAGAAGGGTCAGGTGCATAATACAAACCATAACTAGCAACCGCTTCACTAATAGCAATATTTCTAACACCAGGCTCCACCACAGCTAATTGTTTTTTAGCATCAATAGATTTAACTTGGCTGAGCTTTGATAAACCTAAAACAATCGACTCTGACAAAGGCATTGCACCACCTGCAAGACCTGTACCCGCACCTCGAGTCACCACTGGTGTATTGTGTGCTTTGCAGATTTTCAAGACCTGCTTAATTTGTTCAATTGTTTCTGGCAGTACAACCGCCAAAGGTTTTTGTCGATAAACACTTAATCCGTCACATTCAAATGGACGAGTATTTTCTTCACCGATTAAAACAATATCTTTGGGTAATTTATCTAATAATTCATTGATCACTTTCATGTTTAGAAATTATAATCAATTTATGACTTGATTAAGTGTTTTGGAAAGTCACTTACCTGCTCACACCCAACCTGCTCCATCACTTGCTGCAACTGGCGTTTAAGCATGGTAAAGGTATGATTACCCCCATTTTTTCCAAGTGCTCCCACGCCGTACATTGGCGCCCTACCAACAAAGGTAAAGTCCGCACCAGTCGCTAATGCATTGGCAATATCGGGCCCTGAACGCAAACCAGAATCCATCATTATTTTTATTTTTCCTTTATACGCTTGTAATCCACCAAGTGCATCAATGGTAGATTGGCCGCTATCTAGTTGGCGTCCGCCATGATTAGAAACAATCAGCCCATCAAGTCCAAGTTCAACCGCCAAATTTGCCTCTTCAGGATTAACAATACCCTTGATTACGAGATTACCCTTCCAAGCATCTCTTAAGGCTTTAATCTTGTCTTCAGTTAGGCGCCCTGAAAATGTTTTATTCATAAACATGCCCAAGTGTTTTATATTTAAACCTTTGGGAATATAGGATTTCATAGTTTTAAATTCTGGCACACCTGCTGCTAGCTGAGACAAGGACCAGGTTGGATGCGTGCACATTTGCAGTATATTGTTAAGGGTCATTTTAGGTGGAATCGATAATCCATTTTTAATTTCCTTAGGGCGATAAGCAAATGTTGGGGTATCCGCCAAAATAACCAATGTACGACAACCTGCACTCCACGCACGCTCTAGTAGTTGATCTCGAAGCTTGTCTTCCACTGGATGATATAGCTGAAACCAAAACTTACCTTCTGTAATCTCTGAGATGGTTTCAATACTTGCTGTGCCAACTGTAGAAAGTACAAAAGGCAGTTTATGATCAACAGCAGCTTGCGCTAGAATTTCACAAGATTTTGGCCACATTAAACCTTGCAGACCAATCGGTGCCATACCAAAAGGCGCATCATAAGTTTCACCAAATAGCTCGGTCTTTAGGCTTGTGCCTTGGTAGTCACGTAAATAATATGGCTGCAATTGAATGTCTCTAATATCTTGCGTATTGCGCTGCAAGTTTATCTCCGAAAAACAACCACTATCCAAATACTCAAAGGCAAACTTTGGCATACGTTGTTTTGCTTTTATACGCAGCGCATCAATACTAGGGTAGTTACTATTAAAATAATCTGTCATAATTTTTATCCTGTTATGTGTTTGACTGATTAATCACTAAGAAGCGCAGATTGCAATTTGTGCCTGCTTAATCTGTCGCTCTCTCTATCCAGATTATGAATAGATTGATCAACAAATTTTAAGTGCTCATTAGCGGCATCTCTAGCATCATCTGCACGACCATCAATAACAGCTTGCATTAATTTATAATGCTGATTGTGTAGTGGCTCACCTATCTCATTATTAGCATAAAACTTATCCAAATTACTGGCAATACTCATTCTTAATACTTTAAACAAACTTCTCATAATATGCAACAAAACAATATTGTGAGAAGCTTCAACAATAGATAAGTGAAAAAGTGCGTCTGCTTGAGCCTCTTTACTCGAGTCGCCCTTCTTATTATGCAATTCATCTAAGACTGCAAAAGCTTGCTTAATCTTGTTTTTATCTTCCTCTGTTGCACGTTGTGCAGCAGAATATGCGGCCAAACTATCCAAAGAACACCTAACCTCTAAAATATCATAACGAGAGCTTGTATTATCTTTAAGCATATCAAGCAATGGATCAGACAACTCAGAGCTCAATGTTTTCTTTACATAAGTGCCGCCACCTTGAGTGGTTTCTAACAAACCTTTATAAACAAGTATTTGTTTTGCTTCTCTAAGAGAGGGCCTGGATACACCTAATTTTTCAGCCAGCACTCTCTCCGCTGGCAGCTTATCTCCAAGCTCTAATATTCCATCCAAAATCATGGACTCTAACTTTTTAGCAATATCTTCTGCAATGGTACTTTTCTTATTCATTATATGGTCTTACCAATTAAATTAAGTGAATTCTACTATATTTTTGACCAGAATATCCTTTATTTAAACAAAAAACTATAATAAAAAAATAATTCTTGACACTTGGATAATTTTTATATAGTATATATTGGACTTACCAATTTACCAAAAATAAATGAGTAAGAAAAAAAATAAAACTAAAGGGAGATAAAATATGAAAAATTCAATTATTAAACTAAGCACTGCAGTTGCTATTGCCGTAACAATGGCAACAACCCCTGTCGCTGCTGAAAAAAGAGTAACACTAAAACTACCCGTATGGTTTGGCACCCATTTAACGGGTTTGGGTTCAACCCCAAAATGGTTTGCAGAAAACATTAATAGCTCATCAAACATTACTAAGCTAAGAGTTAAAATCTATGAACCAGGCAAACTTGTGCCTGCTAAAGAGATACTAGAGTCTGTTTCAAAAGGACAAGTAAATGCAGGCTGGTCAACCCCTGGATACAACACAGGGTTACTAGGCACAAAAGCATCTATTTTCTCAGCAGTGCCTTTTGGACCTGACGCACCTGAATTTTTAGCTTGGGTTTACTACGGGGGTGGTAGAGATTTATGGCAAAAACTATATGATGATAATGGCTATAACGTACACGCAGTACCTTGTTCAATCATTTCGCCAGAAACCTCAGGCTGGTTCTCTAAAGAAATTAAAGGCCCTGAAGATTTGGATGGCTTACGTATGAGATTCTTCGGATTAGGCGCGCTAGTCATGGAAAAACTGGGCGTATCAACGTCACTATTGTCTTCTAAAGAAATATTCCCAGCACTAGAAAAAGGCGCTATTGATGCGACTGAATTCTCAATGCCGGCTATTGATAAACTATTAGGCTTTCATAAGATCCTGAAACATAACTACTACCCAGGTTGGCATCAGCCTGCCACTATGTTTGACTTACTGGTTAATAAGGATGCCTGGAAGAGTATGAGTTCTGCACAACAAAATGTTGTTGAAACCACGTGTAAAGCCGCCATGTTAGACGGCTTAGCAATGGGTGAAGCAATTCAGTTCCCTTACATGCAGTCTAATATTGAAAAAGGCGTGACAAATCATTATTGGTCTAAAGAAATGCTAACTTTGTTTAAAGAAAAATGGGATGAAGTTGTTGCAGAAGAAACTGCAAAAGATCCAGAATTTGGTAGAATTTATGGCGAATTAATGGAATTCCGTAAAGGTTATAGAGTTTGGAATGAGTGGGCATTTTTACCACGCCCAGGTACAGAGAAAATAAGCAAATAGTACCAGCTAAAAATAGCAGGAGCTTATCCTGCTGTTTTTATCCTAAGTGTGTTTTTGTTATCGTTATATAATTAAAAAACATACTTAGAATAAAAAAAACAAGGATTTATTTATGCAAGAAAAAATGCAAAATAATCATGTTCGTATACCGATTGTTTCGTTTCTAAATAAAATTGTTACAAAAATTGCAGAAACTACAGCGTGGCTAAATGTAGCACTTGTGTTAATTATTCTAACTCAGGTGACACTTAGATATGGCTTTCATAATGGGCTTGTCGCTTTGGAGGAGTTAATTTGGCATTTGTACGCTATTGCATTTATGTTTGGCATATCGTATGCAATCACAACAGACTCGCATATTAGAGTGGACATTATCCACGCCAATATGTCAGTCAAATCCCAAAGAATTGTTGAAATTTTAGGAATTTTGTTATTGTTAATGCCTTTTATCATCATCATTCTAGATCATAGCTTGGGATGGGTTTCTGAGTCTTATCGAGTTTCAGAATCATCATCAAATCCTACTGGACTTTCTTACCGCTGGATCATTAAATCCATCATCCCGATCTCTTTGGTTTTAATGCTTATTGCAGCGCTAGCCAAACTAATAGAGGAATCTGTTTTACTAATTTCACATAACAATAAACGTCACAATACGCCTGGCAGAGTTTCAATGTTAAAACACTTATTTCACCCACAATTTCAAAACAACAATCAGGAGAAAAACTAATGGATTTTCAACCTGAATACTATCTCGTTATAGCGATGTTCATTTCTTTTATAGCTTTAATTTTTACTGGATTTCCAGTTGCCTGGGTATTAGCTGGCGTTGGTATTGCGTTTACTGGAATTGCCTGGTGGAGTGATAACATTATGGAATGGACTGGTACAGGTCTTGACTACAATACGCTTGGCCTGTTAACCGGAAGAGTCTTTAGTATTATGGATAATTGGGTGCTGGTTGCCCTGCCCATGTTTATATTCATGGGTCTTATGCTCGACAAATCAGGTGTAGCCGAACAAATGATGCGCTCCATGCAAAGATTGTTTGGAAACGTTAAGGGTGGCTTGGCCATTACTGTAACGCTAATTGGCATCATTCTTGCTGCATCCACTGGAATTATTGGCGCTTCAGTCGTACTTCTGGGGCTAATGTCGCTACCCGTTATGCTCAAACAAAATTACGATAAACCTTTGGCGCTAGGCACTATTGCTGCCTCTGGCACACTTGGCATTCTTATCCCTCCTTCTATTATGCTAGTCATTATGGGTGACCAGCTAGGCGTTTCGGTGGGAGACTTATTCATGGGCGCGGTTTTTCCAGGTGTAATTCTTGGTGTTTTATACATTACTTATATTTTAATTTACGGAAAACTATATCCAGAAAAAGCACCTCTTGCTGCAGACCATACAGAAATACGTCTAAAAGATGTCCTGCGTGTCATGCTGGATATCGTGCCACCAGCATTATTAATATTGGCAGTTTTAGGCTCTATTTTCATGGGCATTGCAACGGTTACTGAAGCCTCAGGAATTGGTGCACTAGGTGCGACATTTTTATCACTGGCTTATAAGCGCTTAAACTTTAGCGTCATAAAGGAAGTGGTTGTCAACACTATGAACACCTCGGCCTATATTTTTGCCATATTTATTGGTGCCACTATCTTTGCTTTGGTTCTTAGAGAGTGTGGTGGAGATGAGCTAATAGAATCTTCATTAAATAGTATGGGACTTGGTCCATACGCACTTATTGGCGTTGTGCTACTACTAATCTTTGCACTAGGATTTTTTCTAGATTGGATTGAGATCAGTTTAATCATCCTGCCATTATTAGGTCCAGTTATTGCTGGACTTGACTTGGCAGTTGAGGGTTATGGCGTGGTGGATAATCCAAATTTAGTTTGGTTTGCACTTCTAGTTGCTGTAACTCTGCAAACTTCTTTCTTAACGCCGCCAGTAGGATTTGCCATTTTCTACCTAAAAGGTGTGTGCCCTGACGGGGTGAAATTAACGGATATCTACAAAGGCGTTTTTCCTTTTATAATTTTACAGCTCGTCGGACTTGGACTGATTTTTTCTTTTCCACAACTTGTAACCTGGCTCCCATCCGTCGCCTATGGTAATTAACCAATGTTGATTGATGTTTTTAATATCATCTCTCCAATACTACTGATTGTATTGGCTGGATATTTATACGCAAAAAAGCACCCAACAGATATGTCGGTTGCCAACCGACTAACCATCAATATCTTTGTTCCAGCGCTTGTATTTTCTATTTTAGTCAGCAAAGATTTCAAATTACTCGATTATCAAATGCTTGCGATTGGTGCCATTGGCGTAATATTTATATCAGGATTATTAGCTTGGATATTTTCAAAAATAATGAAAATCGACATTAAAACGTTTGTACCGCCTATGATGTATGCAAATTCTGGAAACATCGGGCTACCTTTAGCACTACTGGCTTTTGGAAAGTCTGCCATGCCTGCTGCCATCGTCTTATTCATTATAGAAAATACACTGCACTTTAGTGTCGGCATTAAAACCATTGATAGAAGCTCTTCATTTGTTAAGATGCTTCGCATTCCCATGATATTTGTTAGTATATTAGGTGTTGCGCTTAACTTAGTAGATGTCACAATCACGCCAACCCTCTTAACGCCTTTAACTATGATTGGTGAAATTGCCATACCACTCATGTTATTTTCATTAGGCGTTAGACTGGTTGATATCGATTTAAAAGATTGGAAAATTGGAATCATTGGTGCAATATTCAAACCCTTGTCTGGTCTTATTGCCATCATTTTGATTATGCCCTGGATTGCTTTGAATGAGCTAAACAGCGCCTTATTAATTATTTTTGCTATATTGCCACCAGCTGTTTTAAACTTTATGGTTGCAGAAAAATACAATCAAGATCCCAAGAGTGTTGCTTCAATTGTTCTTATTGGTAACTTGTTTAGTGTTGTCACTCTATCCATCGCACTTTATTTTTTACTTTCAATCACTTAGAGCTAAATACCCATAGCTAAAGCGCGAGATAATTGAATACCAAACCAGGTACAAGCAATTATAATAGCCTACTTGAACTTTTTAAACAATAACAAACCATGAAATCATTTAATCCACCTGTAAGAACCTTAATGGGTCCAGGCCCTTCTGACGTACATCCTAGAATTTTATCAGCTATGGCTCGCCCTACCATTGGCCACCTAGATCCTGCTTTTGTCGGCATGATGAACGAAACCAAAGAAGGTTTAAAATACATTTTTCAAACTGAAAATGAGCTAACTATGCCAGTTTCAGCACCAGGCTCTGCCGGTATGGAAACTTGTTTTGCCAACTTAGTTGAGCCCGGTGATAAAGTAGTGGTGTGTATCAATGGTGTCTTTGGCATGCGTATGCAGGAAAACATTACCCGCTTTGGTGGCGAAGCGATTGTGGTTGAAGATGCTTGGGGATCTGCCGTATCAACCGATAAAGTTGAGCAAGCACTCAAAGAAAACCCAGATGCAAAAATTCTAGCCTTTGTCCATGCAGAAACCTCTACTGGCGCACAATCTGATGCTAAAGCCCTATGTAAGATTGCCCATGAAAATGACTGTGTTACAATCGTAGATGCAGTAACCTCATTAGCAGGTAGTGAGCTACGTGTAGATGAGTGGGAAATTGATGCAATTTACTCGGGGACGCAAAAATGTTTGTCTGCGATGCCTGGTATCTCACCTGTGAGTTTTAATGAACGCGCATTAACCAAAGTTAGAAACCGTAAAACAGCAGTTACTTCTTGGTTCCTAGACTTAAATTTGGTTATGGGTTACTGGGGTGAAGGCGCTAAACGTACTTATCACCATACAGCGCCAGTTAATACACTTTACGGTCTGCACGAATCTTTGGTAATGATCTCAGAAGAAGGCTTGGAAAACTCTTGGACACGTCACCAAAAAAACCATAAAGAATTAAGAGACGGCCTTGAGGCGATGGGCATTAACTTCTTGGTTGATAAGGCTGATCGTCTTCCACAGCTTAATTCAGTCTTTATTCCAGAAGGCGTGGATGACGCTGCAGTTCGCGCAACACTATTAAATGATTACAACTTAGAAATCGGTGCAGGACTTGGCGCTTACGCAGGCAAAGTATGGCGCATTGGCCTAATGGGTCACTCTTCGAGAAAGGAAAACATTACTTTATGTTTGGCCGCTCTCAAAGCAACATTAGCAAAATAAGCTAACAGCTAAAACCAAAAAAGGCGACCTTAATAGGTCGCCTTTTTTTTGGATAAATAATTATTACTTTAGTTTAGCGAGCAATTCTTCTTCCGTTTCTACACGTGCAGGATCTGGCAAACAACAATCGACTGGACATACTTCAACACATTGAGGCTCATCAAAATGGCCAACACACTCAGTACATAAGTCGCCGTCAATTTCATAGATTTCATCGCCCATGTAAATCGCATCATTTGGGCACTCTGGCTCACAAACATCGCAGTTAATACATTCATCTGTAATTAGTAAAGACATTCTTATTTCCTGGCAATAAAGCAATTATAAATTAAGTGATATTTTACCGTATTGTTACCCTTATTTTTATTGTGTTTTGAGGTATCATCAATGACTGTCTTTATTTAGTAAAAATACCTTTATGTTGCGTCTATTTATCCTTCTTTCAACCGCGTTAATATCCATCTCCTCTCAAGCAAAACTCACCGATGGTCTGTATGCAAACCTGCATACTAATCAAGGCGATATTATTGTTCAACTTGAATTTGAAAAAACCCCGCTAACGGTTATTAATTTTGTCGGTTTGGCCGAGGGTAAAAAACACTCAAATATTCAAACTGGCAAACCTTTTTACAATGGCTTAAAATTTCACCGTGTGATTGATAATTTTATGATTCAAGGTGGCGACCCCAAAGGTAATGGTACGGGCGGCCCAGGATATCAATTTAACGATGAAATTACCGATTTAACACATGATCGCGAGGGTATTTTATCCATGGCAAATTCTGGCCCAAATACCAATGGCTCACAGTTTTTTATTACTCATTTGGCAACCCCACACCTAGACGGCAAGCATACGGTTTTTGGCCATGTAGTTAAAGGCATGAGTGTGGTTAATACAATCAAACAAGACGACTTCATACGCAAAGTAAAAATTATTCGTGTTGGCAAAAAAGCACAAAATTTCAAAACGGATGAAGCAGCCTTTAAGGCGGAAAATGCCGCATACGCCAATAAAGAACAACAAAAAATTGCCGCCAAAAAGGCCAAATTTTTAGCCTTTGCAACTGCCAACTATCCACAGGCAAAAATCACTGATCAGGGTCATTTTGTAGAGATTAATCAAAGTGGTGGTGGCGATACACCCAATCAAGGTGACTTGGTCAAAGTTAGCCTTTCGATTGATCTAGATGATGGTACCAATATGCGCCAAGCCGGGGAGCCTTTGCCTTTTGCCGCAGGATCTGGCTCCATTATCAGTATTATTGACAGCTCAGTTTTAACCATGAAAGTTGGTGAAAAACGCACTTTGATTGCACCCTACTATCAAATTTATGGCGATAGCAAGCGTGCCAGTTTATCCACAGAGGCTATTTTAATTTTCAAATTAGAACTACTCTCCATTAACGCCATCTAATAATTTATTATGTTTTTAGAATTACTCGCTCTCTTAGTACAACTTGATCCTGGTTTTGGCGTTCTTAACTACCTAACGCTCAGAGCCGTCTTAGCCATGTTGGCTGCCTTATTAATCAGCCTTGCACTGGGACACTATTTTATTAATAAATTGCATCAATACCAAATTGGTCAAGTGGTTAGAACTGATGGTCCAAAATCACATTTGAGCAAATCAGGCACGCCAACTATGGGCGGCATCATGATTCTTTTTTCTTTTATCATTAGCTCGCTGGTATGGGGCGATTGGTCTAGTCTGTATCTATGGATTGTGCTCGCTACCGCTGTTATTTTTGGCGCCGTCGGGTTTATGGATGACTATCTCAAAATCAAACGCAAAACCTCGGACGGGCTAAGTTCTCGCCAAAAAATACTAGGCCAATCACTTGGCGCTGTGGCGATTGGACTATGGATAGCCTTAGGCATAACCGACCCCATTCAAACCGAACTGCTGATTCCTTTTGTTAAGGACGTCACTATGCCACTTGGCCTTATTGGGTTTTTACTACTGGCCTATCTTGTTATTGTTGGCTCTTCTAATGCGGTTAACCTGACAGACGGACTAGACGGACTTGCCATTATGCCAGTCATTTTGATTTCTAGCGCTTTGGCTTTATTTGCCTATATTAGTGGCAACTACAATTTTTCAAACTATCTGAACATGCCATTCATGCCTGGTACTGGCGAACTATTCGTCATTTGTAGTGCACTCGTGGGCGCTGGGCTGGGCTTCTTATGGTTTAATACTTATCCTGCTGAAATATTCATGGGTGATGTCGGTTCGTTAGCGCTCGGCGCTATTTTAGCGGTAATCGCTATTTTATTACGTCAAGAGATTTTGCTCTTTATTATGGGCGGTGTTTTTGTCGCTGAAACACTCTCTGTGATTATCCAAGTAGCTTATTACAAGCGTACTAAAAAACGCTTCTTTTTAATGGCGCCTATTCATCATCATTTTGAGCAAAAAGGCATGTCAGAGCCTAAAATTATTGTGCGCTTTTGGATGGTTACCTTAATCTTGGTACTCGTTAGCCTTGCTTCAATCAAGATACGTTAAAATACACAGATGAATAAATGGGACCAGCGTTATCTAGCACTTGCCAAAGAGGTTTCTACTTGGTCGAAAGACCCGTCCACTCAAGTGGGTGCCGTGACTGTTGGTAGTAAAAAAGAGGTGCTATCTCAAGGATTTAACGGCTTTCCTCGTGGCATCAATGACTCTGATGAGCGTTATAATAATCGCGATATTAAATATAAGCTGGTTGTTCATGCTGAAATGAACGCCATTTACAATGCCACCTACTCTGGCACTTCTCTTGATGGCGCTACGCTTTATGTCTACGGCCTGCCAATTTGCTCAGAATGCGCCAAGGGCATCATTCAGGTCGGCATTAAAAAAGTCGTGGTTGAAAAATCTAAAGAACTTGATAATTGGAATGAAAGCGTTCAACTCTCGCAAAAAATGTTTGATGAAGCCGGTGTTGAATTAATCATCAACCCTAAAAACTAACTATGTCTGAAGTCTCTAAACGCCGCACATTTGCGATTATCTCCCATCCAGACGCGGGTAAAACCACCGTCACTGAAAAACTACTTTTATATGCAGGTGCAATTAAAACAGCGGGTAGTGTCAAAGCCAGAAAGGCCAGCACTCACGCTACATCTGATTGGATGGAAATGGAAAAAGAAAGAGGCATCTCCATCACCTCCTCCATCATGCAATTTGAGTACGACAATCACGTCATCAACTTGCTTGACACGCCAGGTCATGAAGACTTCTCCGAAGACACGTACCGCACCCTAACGGCGGTCGATTCAGCACTAATGGTGATTGACGTTGCTAAAGGTGTTGAAATGCGCACCATCAAACTCATGGAAGTTTGCCGCCTACGTGACACCCCTATTCTCACCTTTATCAACAAACTTGATCGCGAAGGCAAAGAGCCGATTGATCTGATGGATGAGGTGGAAACCGTACTCAATATCGAATGTGCGCCTATTACTTGGCCGATTGGCATGGGTAAACGCTTTAAAGGTGTGGTGCATTTACTCGAAGATAAAATTTACTTATACGAAACAGGTAAGAACTCTGAGATTGGCGAGAACATTATTATTGAAGGTGTTGATAATCCAGAGTTGGATAATATCCTCGGTACTGACGTTGCAAGTGAGATGCGCGACGAGGTAGAGCTTATTCGTGAAACCACCACGCCATTTGATTTAGAAGCGTTTTTATCCGGTAAACAAACGCCGGTATTTTTTGGATCAGCTATTTCAAACTTTGGTATTCAAAATTTACTCGATGGCTTTATTGAGTATGCGCCAACCCCAAAAAATAGAGAATCTGACGTACGCGAAGTAACACCTGATGAAAACAAACTCACCGGCTTTGTCTTTAAAATTCAAGCCAACATGGATCCAAAACACCATGATCGCCTAGCCTTTATGCGCATTGTCAGCGGTGAATACAAAAAAGGTATGAAGGTTTTGCAAGTTGCCACAGGCAAACAAATCAAGATTGCCAATGCGGTTACCTTTATGTCGCGCGAGCGTAGTTCAGCTGAAGTGGCTTATGCTGGCGACGTAATCGGCATTCATAATCATGGTGGCATTAGCATTGGCGACACTTTCACCCAGGGTGAAAAATTGGAGTTTAAAGGTATTCCTAATTTTGCACCTGAGTTATTTCGTCGCGCTCAACTCAAAGACCCTCTAAAGGCTAAAGCCCTACAAAAAGGCCTAGATCAGCTCTCAGAAGAAGGCGCAACTCAAGTATTTCGTCCAATTATTAATAGCTCACAGATCTTGGGTGCTGTCGGTATTTTGCAATTTGATGTTGTTGCTCACCGTCTTAAATATGAATACGGCGTAGATTGTCAGTTTGAAACCATTGCTGTAGCCACTGCACGCTGGGTCACAGGGGATGATAAAGATATTGAACAATTAAAGGCTAAAGCGGGTAACAATGTTGCGATTGATTCAGCCGGCATGCTTACCTACCTAGCACCTTCTATGGTAAACCTACAGCTCACTATGGAGCGCCATCCAAATCTAGCATTCTCAGCTACCCGAGAGCATTAACACCAAGTTTAGCTGGCCAACATCAAGGTCAAATAAGGCACTAAATTAAAGACAACGATCAATAATTTATATAGGCCAATTCCACCATAATGAATGTTGTTAAAACTTTCATGGCTAATAGAAATCCAATAATTATGTACTTGATATACGTAATCATGTGCATACTTAATAGCCAATATCCAGCCGAGCAATACGGCAACGTTAATCACCAAACTCCAGCCTAAGAAACTTTGAAAAATTGTTATTGTCATCATTATTACCTCACTAATTCACCAACCTTTATTGTAAATTTATTAAAAAAAAATCGAAAATTTTAACATTGAACCACTTTACATTTAAGAATAACACTTATTTATGTAAAAAACACTATTTTTATGGGTTTTTAATCGTTTTTAGTGATATTTAATGAATTTTAGCCGCTTAAATGGCATTAATCAATGATCATTTAAAAAATTTCAGAAATTTCTTAAATGGCTTGTTATCTAACAAATTTAATGAAATTTTGCTGGTCAGCATTCACTTCTGTCATGGTTTCAGCAACTGCGCCGCCAAACATGTCGCCTATCCAAATAGTGCTATCAGTTTTTTTTAATAGATTAATGTAAAACAAAAAAAATGCCACTTAATTAAGTGGCATTTCATTGAGGTAGTTTTAAAGAAGTTTTACGACTCTTCTTCGGGCGCCTCTTGCGTGTCAGAATCATCGTCTTCTGTTTCGGCAATTTTTGCCACAGAAACCAACTTTTCTCCTTTGGAAATGTTAATGAGTGTGACACCTTGAGTGTTACGACCAATGACCGATACATCAGCTGCTCGAGCTCGAACCAATGTGCCTTTATTGGAAATCAGCATCATTTCATCTTCGTCAGTCACTTGAATAGCGCCTACTACTTTGCCATTACGATCAGAGGTTTTGATCGAGATGACACCCGAACCACCACGTGCTTGAGAGCGGTACTCTTCTAGCTCAGTACGCTTGCCGTAGCCTTTTTCGGTGGCTGTTAGAATAGGACTTGATTCATCTGCCACAATCGCAGAGACGATTTCGTCATTAACCAATTTCATACCGCGAACACCAATAGCGGTACGACCAACAGCGCGCACATCGGCTTCTTTAAATCGAATCGATTTACCGTTTGCAGAGAACAACATGATATCATTTTCGCCAGAAGTAATATCAACTCCTACCAGCTTGTCGCCATCTCGAAGTTCAATGGCGATAATGCCACCTTTTCTCGGACGGGCAAAATTTGTTAGTGAGGTTTTCTTACAGGTTCCACTACTAGTCACCATAAAGACAAACTGATCATCAGTAAATTCAGATACTGGCAGAATAGCGTTAATTACCTCATCTTTTTCTAGTGGTAATAAGTTAATAATTGGCTTACCTTTAGCGGTTCTAGAAGCCATTGGCAACTCATAAACCTTAAGCCAATGCACCTTACCCGCAGAAGAAAAACACAACACGGTGTCATGAGAGTTGGCCACAAACAATTGATCAACAAAATCTTCATCTTTCATTTTGGTAGCTGCCTTACCCTTACCACCACGACGCTGAGCTTGATAATCACTCAGTGATTGTGCTTTAACATAGCCGCCGTGCGACAAAGTAACCACTCGATCTTCTTGAGCAATCAAGTCTTCAAGCGTTAGGTCGATTTTATGTTCGATAATTTGAGTCATTCGCGCCGTTGCAAATTCATCTCGAATGGCAATTAGCTCATCGCGAATCACTTGCATAAGACGATCTGGATTTTGCAAAATATCAAGCAGGTATTTAATACGTTCTAATAATTCATTAAATTCGTCAAATATCTTGTCTTTTTCAAGACCCGTTAGACGATGAAGTTTAAGATCAAGAATGGCTTGCGCTTGCTTGTCTGATAACTGATAATCGCCTGAGGCTTGCAGTCCTAGCTCAGCCGGCAGATCTTCTGGCTTAAACATGGCCATATCACGATCGCCAATAAGCTCTTTAATGACCGAACCTTGCCAAGTTTTTGCCACTAAAGCCGCTTTGGCTTCTGTTGGATTTTGTGCTGTTTTGATTAACCCAATAATGTCATCAATATTATGCAGTGCTACTGACAAGCCTTCCAAAAGATGAGCGCGATTTCTGGCTTTATTTAGATCAAAAATAGATCGACGCGTCACCACGTCTCTTCGATGTGCAATAAACGCTTCTAAAATGTCTTTAAGCTTCATCAGCTTAGGCATGCCTTTATCAATCGCCACCATGTTAATACCAAATACAGTCTGCATTTCGGTAAGTTTGTATAGGTTGTTAAGCATTACCTCTGGCACTTCACCACGACGCAGCTCGATCACCATACGCATGCCGTCTTTATCAGATTCATCTCTAAGACCGGTGATGCCATCAATACGCTTATCTTTAACCAATTCTGCAATCTTGCCAATTAATCTTGCTTTGTTAACCTGATAAGGCAGTTCAGTGACTACAATACTTTGCTTGTCCTCGCCTTCTACATGCGATACCGATCGAAGGTAAATCTTGCCTTTGCCGGTTTCATAGGCTTGACGAATACCGCTAGCACCATTAATAATACCTGCGGTTGGAAAATCTGGACCTGGCATAACAGTCAACAACTCATCAATCGTAACATCTTCGTTGTCAATTGTTTTTAGACAAGCCTCAACCACTTCGCTCAAATTATGAGGCGGAATGTTGGTGGCCATACCCACAGCAATACCTGATGAGCCATTAACCAAAAGGTTTGGTACGCGGGTTGGCAAAACGCTTGGCTCTGATTCTGAGCCATCGTAGTTGTCAATATAATCAACTGTGTCTTTTTCAAGATCGCGCAACAACTCATGAGAGAGTTTCGTCATGCGAATTTCAGTGTAACGCATGGCTGCTGCTGAATCACCATCAACCGAACCAAAGTTACCTTGACCATCTACCAAGATATTACGCATTGAGAATGGCTGTGCCATTCTTACAATAGTGTCGTATACGGCGGTATCGCCATGTGGGTGATACTTACCAATTACGTCACCGACAATACGGGCTGATTTTTTGTAAGATTTGTTGTAGTCGTTGCCGAGTACATCCATTGCGTATAGTACGCGTCGGTGAACTGGTTTGAGGCCGTCTCGAACATCAGGCAATGCACGCCCTACAATAACACTCATGGCGTATTCCAAATAGGAATCACGCATTTCATCTTCAATAGTAACGATTGGGAAATTCGGCTCGAAAACTTCTGGACTTTCAGTGTTCAACGTATCATCTGACATACAAAAAATTGCTTAATTAAACGAGCTTTTATTGTACCCTAAACGGCTGAATTATCACACTAAAAATGTGTAAATAAGATGGGGATTTTAGAAAAAATTTAAACCAGTAAAACTGTGTTAAATCAAATGCTTAGGTATTTTTAGTATGCACAGATTGTGCCAGCATTTTAAGCAAGGTTTCAGTATCTTCCCAGTTAATACAACTGTCAGTGACACTAACACCATATTCAAGCGAATCTAAAGGTCCAATTGCTTGATTTCCTTCGTTAATATTCGACTCAATCATCACGCCAAATATTTTGTCAGAACCTGATGCAATCTGCTCTGCGACATTCGCACCCACTTTCAGTTGGTTTTTAAATTGCTTCTCGCTATTGGCATGAGAAAAATCAACCATCACACGATGATTCAAGCCTTCGCTTAATAGTTGCTCTGAGGCGCTATCAACATGTTTTTCTTCGTAATTGGTGCCATCAGAACCACCGCGCAAGATGATGTGTGTACTTTCGTTGCCTGAGGAAGTGTAATGACTCACACCACCCTCTTTATTAACCGACAACAAATGATGTGGACTATAAGCTGATTTAATTGCGTCAATCGCAATTCTCAGCGAGCCAGTCGTGCCATTTTTAAAGCCCACTGGACAAGACAAGGCAGAGGCTAGTTCACGATGCGATTGGCTTTCGGTAGTACGTGCACCAATAGCGCCCCAAGAAATCAAATCAGAGATGTATTGTGGGGTGATAAGATCAAGATACTCCACCGCAACAGGCATATCCATATCAGCGATATCTGTCAGCAAATGACGTGCAATTTGTAGGCCTTTGTCAATATTGAAGCTTTCATCTAGATCTGGATCATTAATTAAACCCTTCCAACCAATGGTTGTGCGTGGCTTTTCAAAATACACACGCATCACAATAAACAAATCTTCTTTAAGTTCTTCACGTAATACGGCTAATTTTTTTGCATATTCACGTGCAGCAACAGAATCATGAATAGAACAAGGCCCAACAATCACCATCAATCGCTTATCTTGACCCGCTAGAATGTTAGCAATGGTTTCACGTGCTTGAAAAATACCGACCGAAGCCTGCTCACTTAAAGGGTATTGCCCCATAAGATCATTAGGCGCCATAATTGGCGCACTTGAGGTAATTCTTAAATTGTCAGTATTATATTTCATGATTTAACGATCGTTTATTTCTGGTTTTCAATTAATGCGTAAGCTGAATGATTGTGAATTGATTCAAAATTTTCTGACTCAAGTCGGTAGTAATCAATATTGTTATTGGCATTCAAATCCACAGCAATATCGCGTACTAAATCCTCAACGAATGCAGGGTTATCATACGCTCTTTCAGTCACAACTTTCTCGTCTTCTCGCTTTAGAATGGCATACAATTCACAAGATGCTTTTTTCTCAGCAAGATCAATTAAATCTTCTAAGTATAAGGTTTTTCCAGCTGCCGCCTTAGCCTTAATGGTAATATGAGAGCGCTGATTATGCGCACCATATTTTGAAATACTTTTCGAGCAAGGGCAAAGACTGGTCACTGGAACAACTACTTTCATCATTACTTCTGTAACACCCTTGTCAAGAGAGCCGTATAAAGTCACTTGATAATCCATCATTGATTCAACGCCTGACGACGGGGCTTTTTTCTTTCGAAAAAATGGAAAATCTAAAACAATATGCGCTGTTTCAGACTCTAATCGATCACGAACTTTTTCGATAATTTTGCTAAAATTACTACTATCGAATTCACATGGTCCTTCGTTCAAAATTTGAATAAAACGCGACATATGCGTGCCTTTCACATTTTCAGGTAGTGTCACTGTCATAGTGAAATTACCTACTGTTGGCGACTTATTACCATCACGATCTACATACGTAATCGGGTGTGAAATATCTTTAATACCCACTCTATCAATAATAATTTGACGGGTATCCAGGTTGTTTTGAGTATCAGGCAAATCACAAGACTTCATGATCAATCCTCCGAATAGGTGACAGATGCCCGAAGTGTTTCCCAAATGGTAACCTCTTTAACACGAACGTCTTGGTTGTTAATTAATTGACCGACTTCATCATAAAAATATTTAGCAATATTTTCAGCTGTCGGGTTGAGCTCGTCAAAAGGCGCAACATCATTCAAATATTGATGATCCAGCCTTTTAACGACGACTTTTGTTTGTTGTTTAATTTCTCGAAAATCGATCGCCATGCCAACATCATCTAGCACTTTTGAAGCGACAAGCACTTCCACCTGCCAATTATGACCATGCAAGCGGGAGCAATCTCCAGGGTAATTTCTCAGCGAATGCGCTGAGGCAAAATCTGTAACAATTTTTAGGACGAACATTTCGGAAAAATTGGCAAAAAGACTAATTATACCTTTGATAGAGGTGTTATTACACCCTCAATCACAGTGTGATTGTTACTCAATCGCCTCAAGCGCATCAACACCTTGATAACCTTTAGGCAGCAAGTTTCCGCGTCGAGCCCTTGAACCAATGTAATTAGTCAAATCTTGGAATTTAATGGTTAGATGGCGCTTGCCCGCATAAACCTTGAGATTTTGAGCTTCCAACAAGACACAGATGCTAACAACAAATTCTTCTCTAGCTTTAAGATCTGCAGATGGAATTTGGATTAGCTTATTACCCTTGCCTTTGGATAAAACAGGCAGCTCAGAGACCAAGAAAACCAATAGTCGGCCGCGATTAGTCGCCACAGCAACATACTGGCTGTCTAAATCATTAACGGCGATTACCTTCATCACCTTGGCACCATTTGGCACGCTCAACGAAGCCTTGCCGGCTTTTTTCTTTGAAAGTAAATCGCCAACCGTAGCAATAAATCCGTAGCCTGCATCAGATGCTAGCAAAATATGCTGAGCATCATCACCCATCACTACATCAACAAATTCTGCCCCAGTTGGCGGAGAAAGTCGACCCGTTAGCGGCTCGCCCTGTCCTCGTGCACTCGGCAGTGAGCTCGCTAGTAATGAATAAGAGCGCCCTGTGGTATCAATAAAAATTGCATTTTTATTGCTTCTTCCCTGCACACTGGTCAAGTAATTGTCGCCTGATTTATAATTCAGGGTGGTTGGATCTATATCGTGGCCTTTGGCACTACGAACCCAACCTTTATCACTCAGCACTACTGTGACATTTTCAGCTGCAACCAAATCATCTTCATTAAATGCCTGTGCAACACTGACATCGGCTTTAATGCAAGATCTACGCTCATCACCAAAATCATCAATAATGGCTTTTAGCTCTTTTTTAATATAAGTTTTAAGACGGGTATCACTTGATAATAGCAACTCCAATTTTTCTTTCTCTGCTGCCAGTTCAGCTTGCTCGGATTGAATTTTAACTTCTTCCAATTTAGCAAGGTGGCGCAACTTAAGCTCTAAAATTGCCTCAGCCTGAATTTCTGTCAATTTAAAGTGTGACATTAAAATTGGTTTTGGCTTATCGTTTTCACGAATAATGGCAATCACTTCATCAATATTTAAGAAAGCTACCAACAAGCCTTCCAAAATATGCAATCGTGCTAGAATTTTGTCCAGACGGAAATTCAGTCGCTTGGTAACAATTTGAGTTCTATAAACTAGCCACTCTTTCAGCATTGGCACCAAAGGTTTAACTTGTGGCTTGCCATCTAGACCAATCACGTTCATATTAACGCGATAATTTTTTTCAAGATCTGTCGTTGCAAATAAATGTAGCATCAAGCTATCGGCATCAACTCGATTAGAACGTGGCACAATCACAATGCGAGTAGGGTTTTCATGGTCTGACTCATCGCGAATATCATCCACTAACGGTAATTTTTTAGCCCGCATTTGGCTTGCTATTTGAGTAATAACTTTTGAGCCAGATGTTTGAAAAGGCAAAGTTTCAATGACAATATCGCCATTTTCTTTTTGATAAGTTGCGCGCATCTTCACCGAACCATGGCCAGTTTCATAAATTTGTCTTAAGTCTTTCGCTGACGATACGATATTGGCATTGGTTGGATAATCTGGCGCTGGAATGATCTGCATAATCTCATCCAAATCACTAGAAGGCTTGTCTAATAGCTGAATACAAGCATTCACCACTTCTGTTAAATTATGTGGTGGCACATCTGTCGCCATACCAACCGCAATACCCGAAGTACCATTAAGCAGCAAGTTTGGTACTTGTGCTGGTAGATTTTTAGGCTCTTGAAGAGATCCGTCAAAATTATCTTCCCACTCAGCTGTGCCTTGATTAATTTCACTTAATAGTAAATCTGCATAGCGCGAAAGCTTGCTCTCGGTATAACGCATTGCAGCAAATGATTTTGGATCGTCTGGCGCACCCCAGTTTCCTTGTCCATCAATAAATGGATAGCGATAAGAAAATGGCTGAGCCATAAGTACCATCGCCTCATAACAAGCGCTGTCGCCATGCGGATGAAACTTACCCAAAACATCACCGACAGTACGAGCTGATTTTTTAAATTTAGCGGTTGACTTAAGCCCTAGCTCACTCATTGCATAAATGATACGGCGTTGTACCGGCTTGAGGCCATCGCCAACAAACGGCAAGGCACGATCAAGAATGACGTACATTGAATAATCAAGATAAGCGCGCTCTGAAAACTCTGCGACGCTTTGCTGCTCAAGGCCGATTTGGCTCATTTTCCCCCTGGAAATAACTCACTTTTATACAAAAGTTTTGAGCTATTTTAATGCAACTTTCAGATCAGAAAAGTTAAATTATGCAAAGTCTTCAGTGGGTATAGGAATCTCTGAATATATGTACAAATTTTGACAACGGTAAATTTTTATATATGCAAAAAATCTTAGCAGGCATAGTTATTCATATGCCAATAATATTTTTAAAATATATGGAAATTTTCCTAAGTCCCGAAGGGCAAGGCTTTTGATAATTTTAACTGCGTTAAGTTTCTCAACAATATGAATAACTATTGTTTTCAAAACTGTGCCTTGTTAATCTCACCAAAAGCACTTGCAAATTTTTCTATATATACTCAGAAATTTCTATACACGAGCAAAAAAGGTTTCGATCACCATAGACGTTATCGATACGCTTAACAGGTGGGAAATATTTATTCGCCACCAATGATTCAACTGGATACAAAGCCTCTTGCCTTGTGTACGGGTAAGTCCATTCGCCACTCATCTCATGCGCGGTATGTGGTGCATTTTTAAGCGGGTTGTTGTCTTTATCCCAACGACCATCGATCACCTTTTGAATTTCATCATGAATGCTTATCATCGCTGTAATAAAGCGATCCATTTCACGTTTTGATTCACTTTCTGTTGGTTCGATCATTAGCGTTCCCGCCACTGGAAAACTCATGGTTGGAGAATGAAAGCCATAATCCATTAAGCGCTTGGCAATGTCTTCTTCGGAAATACCACTTTGTTCTTTTAAAGGGCGAATATCAATAATGCACTCGTGCGCCACCATACCTTGATCGCCACGATACAAAATCGGGAAACTCTGTGCCAAGGCATCTGCAATATAATTGGCACTCACAATCGCTACTTCAGTTGAGCGCTGCATGCCGTATTTACCCAAGAGCTTAATATAACTCCAAGAAATTGGCAAAATTGAAGCGGAGCCATACATGGCAGCAGACACGGCGTTTGAGTCTTTCTCTAGCGGATCACCTGGCAAAAACTCAGCCAAATGCGCCTTAACACCAATCGGACCCATACCCGGGCCACCGCCGCCATGCGGAATAGCAAAAGTTTTGTGTAGGTTGATATGTGAAACGTCTGCACCAAATTCACCCATACGCGTAACACCTACCATCGCATTCAGATTGGCACCATCTAAATAAACCTGACCACCATTTGTGTGAATAATATCGCAAATTTGTTTAATCTCCACTTCAAATACACCATGGGTTGATGGGTAAGTCACCATAATAGCTGAAAGATTATCCGCATGCTTTTCCACTTTGGCTTTTAAATCACCCAAGTCAATATTGCCCGCTTCATCGCATTTAACAATAACCACCTTCATGCCCGCCATAATGGCACTGGCTGGATTGGTGCCATGTGCAGAAGAAGGAATAAGGCAAATATTACGATGTGCATCGCCACGAGAATCATGATAAGCATGAATCGCCAATAAACCTGCAAACTCTCCTTGAGAGCCAGCATTAGGCTGCAAAGAGACTGCGTCATAACCGGTTACTTCACACAAAGAATGCTCCAAATCTTTAAACAACTGCTGATAACCTTTGGTTTGCTCAGTTGGCACATAAGGATGGAGTTTTGAAAAACCTGGCAAGCTAATTGGATACATTTGTGTCGCTGCATTAAGCTTCATCGTACAAGAACCCAGCGCAATCATCGAATGATTTAGTGCAATATCTTTATTTTCCAGACGCTTTAAATAACGCATCATTTCAGTTTCACTATGATAATCACTAAACACTGAATGCGTTAAATACTCTGTTTGACGCATCATATCCTCAGACAAAATCCCTTCTGAATCAATCAATTCACCCAATGAAAGAGCGCTTAAAAGGTCTGATAATTCTGCCTTAGTGGTGGCTTCATCCACGGCAATACTCAATTGTGTGTCACTTAGCAAACGCAGGTTAATACCCGCTTGTTGTGCTTGTGTAAACAATGCTGGCGCTGTATCTGTATTGATTGTAATCGTGTCAAAAAATTGCTCAGCTGCTAGCTCGAACCCAGCTGCCTTTAAGCTCGCCGCAAGGCTAGCTGCCTTTATGTGCACTTTACTAGCAATTTTCTTAAGCCCTGCTGCACCATGATAAATACCATAAGCCGCCGCAAGCACAGCTAATAAAACTTGCGCTGTACAAATATTACTAGTGGCTTTATCACGACGAATATGTTGTTCACGGGTTTGCAACGACATGCGCATTGCTGGATTACCTAATACATCTTGCGATACACCAATAAGGCGCCCTGGCACCATACGTTTAAACTCATCACGCGTGGCTAAGTAGGCGGCATGTGGACCACCAAAGCCCATTGGCACGCCAAAACGCTGCGAGTTACCCACAGCAATATCAGCGCCCATTTCAGCAGGGGTTTTAATGAGTGTTAATGCCAATACATCACAAGCTACAATCGTTAATACGCCACTATCTTTCGCTTTAGCGATATCGGCACTCAGATCGCGCACTTCGCCGTTCGTACCAGGGGATTGCATGAGTGCGGCAAAACAGTCGCTAAAATCATTATTTTGAATCTCTTCAATAACCAACTCAATCCCAAGTGGCTTAGCACGAGTTTGTAAAATAGTAATCGTTTGGGCGTTAGTGTTACTATCAATCAAAAATCGATTGGATTTATTTTTACGATTGGCACGCTTAGCCATCATCATTGCTTCCGCACAAGCGGTTGGCTCATCTAGCAGGGAGGCGTTAGAAATATCCATACCCGTTAGATCAATAATCATTTGCTGGAAATTTAGCAACATCTCCAAACGACCCTGGGAAATCTCTGCTTGGTATGGCGTATAAGCTGTGTACCAACCCGGATTTTCTAAAATATTGCGCTGAATAACACTAGGCATAAGTGTGCCGTAATAACCTTGACCAATAAAATTCGTGGCTAATACATTCTCACCCGCAAGTTTTGTTGCCAGCTCCAAACTCTCACGCTCGGTCAGACCCTCATCTACATCCATACGATTGCCAAATAAAATTGACTCTGGCACGGTTTTAGAAACAACTTCATCGACTGTTTTGCAGTTGATGCTATTTAACATAGAAGTAATGTCATCAGCGCTTGGGCCGAGGTGTCTGTCTAAAAATTCATTGCTCATAGGATTTTCAAAATTAAAATAAATTCAAGGCATAAATTTTATCTTATTTGTGATTGGAAATTTTGGTAGATATTGTTATAAAAAACAAGGTTTTATATTATGAAAAACCAACTCTTGCAAAAGCTTTACCCTGGTGGCCAAGTAAGCGAACGCCCACCCAAACAATGAAGATGGATATGATAAACTGTTTGTCCGCCATCTTCATTGCAGTTCATCACCACACGATAACCCTCTTCTGCAAAGCCCATCTCTTTCGCAATTTTGCTAGCTGTTAGTGTCAACTTACCGATTAAAGCAGCATCGTCAGCTTCATTAATCGTGGCAATGTGTTTTTTGGGAATTACTAAAAAATGATGTGGCGCCTGCGCACCAATATCATGAAATGCATAAACATCTTCGTCTTCAAAGATTTTATTCGACGGAATTTCACCAGCGATAATTTTACAAAATAGACAATCTGACATAATTAAAAGACCTTGTAATAAAACATAATAATAAAGATTTTAGCCTTTAATAAGGCATTTTCTTAGAAGCTCTATTTATAGATAAAGCGATAAAAAATAACACCATTAAAGGCTAAAAATCTTATTTATATTGGCGCAAATACCACCAGCCAAATACTTTTTTAGCAATATGCATCAAACGACAATTTGGCAACATCAAGCCGCCTTTTAAATTTCGAGAAACATACATACCTTTGTTATTCGAATCAACAATGCACATTAGTTCAATTTTAAAAGTATGGCTAGTAGCTTTATCGTCTAAATTATCCAATGCATTTTTTGCCGCAGCCGCTGCCTGAAGATCAGCCATATGCGCTTGTTTTGGCATCCACTCTGGGCCAGGGAAAGAGCCCGAATCACCAGCGACAAAAACCTTGTCAAAACCCTCGACTTCACAAAATTTATTAGCCTTTAACAATCCGCCTTCACTACGCGTAAGATCGGTATTATCAAACCAAGTGTTGCCGGTCATACCTGGCATAAACAAGATTAAATCAGTGGCAAATTCGCCGCCTTCAGTCACTACTTTATCAGCAGTAAACTCTTTCATCTTGTGACCAAGATGCGTAGTGATATTGCGCTTTTTCATCTCAGACAATAAGCCGTCAACTGCCTTTTCACCTAAACGTGCACCCGGTTTTGCTGCCGGGGTAAAAAACGTTAGATTAAATTTATCACGCCTGCCTTCTGCGCGAAGCTGCGTATCTAGGCCAAACAAAAATTCAAACATAGGTCCGCCACGCATCGCACTCGGCTCTTTTGGATTACCACTAAAGCCAATAGCAATATCACCACCCTCCATCGCCTTTACTCGATCACGAATCGCCTCAGCGGCTTCCATACCTTCACACGGGGTAATGGCATTCTCAATACCTGGTAATTTTTTAATGAATCGCCCGCCTGAAGCAATAATCAGCGCATCGTTTTCATAAGTACCAATGGGTGTAATGACCGATCTACCTTGGTTTTCTAAG
>ENA-UZXC01000969-UZXC01000969.1-metagenome-genome-assembly--contig:-Day-2-25m-contig-969_pt1 | contig 42803 bp, 53 predicted proteins | sample MGYA00260340_ERZ794900 | MGnify/ENA metagenome assembly ERZ794900 | reverse complement strand
ATGGAAATTGGGCCCATCCAGTTGGTGCTGTAAGTAATCATGATGTTAATCCCACAAGTTTTCATAATATTTACCGAATAATCTAAAACCATTAGTTATCCTGGCTTGAAATGCCTTGTCGTTCACGTAATCGAGTTGTAGATATGAATATACTGGAATTAAATCCATATTTGAGCTTTGTTATAATATCCCATGCATGGTGTTCAGTTAATAGTTTATTCATAAATTGGCACGCCCTGCAGGATTTGAACCCGCGACCTACGGCTTAGAAGGCCGTTGCTCTATCCAACTGAGCTAAGGGCGTATAATCCTGTTATTTAAGTCGTATTATAGCATGCAATAATAATAGTTGTCAACAATTATTAGAAATGATTACAAAGGCGATGGCGCTATCATTTTCATCACTGACACTTAAATGTATATTATTGTTATTGTTATTAATGCGAGTATCTAGAACAATACTCGGTGGGCCACCGTTACTAACATAGGAAATATCTTTCCATGTTAAATCGCTAGTAAATCCAGTGCCATTGGCTTTGGCAAATGCTTCTTTGACTGCCCAACATTTAGCAACATATGCTGCTTTATTTGATTCTTGGGTTTTTAAAAAAATATCGTATTCGGTGGAAGTTAAAATTTTTTCAGCAAAGGAAGACGATCTGGTTAACTTTTGTTGTACACGTTCAATATTAACCAGATCTACGCCAATGCCGATTATATTCATTAATTATTTCGGTTTAAATTCAATTTCTTTAAGATCATGTTCACGATCTAAATATTTGTATTCTACTTTGATTGGTTCCCATACTTGAATATGGTCAATGACATCCTGTGGATCGAATGGCCCACACGTATATACGTCGAGTTGAATTAATGCTGGGTCTGTATCATTCCATACATGGCAAGCCATATGTGACGTTTCAATAACCACAGCACAAGTTGGACCATTATTGCCAACCATATAATCTATATCTCCAGATATAGGACCAGCCAAGATTTTCATGCCTACTTTGTCTACCAACGCTACCATCCAATCTCTGAGTTCGGATTCAGTTGGCGGCTTCTTTGCTTCTATTCTTAGAATAATATGTTTATGCACTATAACTGTCATTAAAAATTCTCCTCTATTGAAGTATTTAGTATAATTGGTGGACGTCCTTCCAGTTACCAGCAACATAGTTAATCATAATACTATGGCGCAATCTTTCATCGATATTAACTGACTTCGGTACACCATGCCATAATTGACTATCTGATGTAGTCATCCAACCTGTATTGTGTGCAAACTTTGTAGAACCAAAATAGCTATGGTCATCATTATATATACTGGTACCCCAGTTTTGATTTCCGTCACCCAAATATATTAACATAGTAAATAGTTTTTCTTTAATATCAATATGCTGATCTAAATAAAACCCTGGTCCATCTTGACAAAGTTCAATTCGCAATTTGGTTTCAGTACAATCAGTACCACTAATAGTAGAAAAATATTCACGGGCTGCTTGGGTATCCCATTCAGCAAAAACCTTTGCTAATTCAGGAGTTGTTTCTCGAGTTATAAATTTTCTAAAATTATTGGTACACTCCCGCCCGCCAGTATAATTAACTGTATATTCTGCTGGAAAATGGTCTAATAGCATAGTTGCCATGTCATCTTCAAATGCACAGTTGACGTCAAACCACTGTGCTGGTTCACTGTGTTTCGTTATGCTACGTAACATCATTTAATTATCCTTCTTTCTACGTTCAAATCGTCTAGTACGTAAAAATTTATTATGTACCCAAACTATTAGTCCGGACACTGTTTCTATTTGCCACCAAACGCCACGACGTTCGATAATTTCGTCGATGTCTTCACCTGGCTTTAATTTAGCCAAAACGCTAAATTCAGTTCCAGGTCCAGCTCTACCGTTTAAGTGTTCGCTTATTTTCGTATCGACGTACCAATCCCATTCACCACCATCACCGCAACGGTCTTCTTCATTCAATTTGTTATAAACTAACGAACTCATGCAAGGACCCGGGTCTGATTTTCGGTATGGGGAAATCATGTCATGACCTACAGTTTCTAATAATCTATATTCTTTAACAATAACCTTTCCTAGATTTAATAAGACTTGAATCTGTGATTCAGTGAAAGGTAACCAACCAAAAACTTGCCCATCAGGTCTATTTGGATGTGGGCTTTCAATGATTCTAACATCATCATAATATTTACCAAACCATGATTTATAACCTAGCGAAGTTATTTCTAATGGACCAGGATTACAAACTTCAATACCAATACTATGGTTGTTTAAGTTTTGATCACCGCCCCATGAGCTTTTTCCTGCATGCCATGCTTTTTTTTCTAGTGAAACATTCTGTGTTAATGTACCATCCTCACTTAAATTTAAGTGAGCACTAGTTTTAGCTTCTGGTCTTTGAAAATACTGAGCTGTACCGTGGGCATCTAATCTGCCAGCAGTATAATGAATAACTAAGTATTTTGGCTTAATTGCACCGCTTTGATTAGGAGTTGGGTAAAAATCTACCTGTTCCCATTTGGCATTGGCATCTAACTTTTGATATACCAAACCACTATCAATTTTATATAATGCGGTCAATGTTCACTTCTCCACATTGTATATAATCCATATGCTATTGCTGCATATGCTACTAGACTTGCAATTGGTTTAAAAATCAAAAAAGCAATCCCAGCGGCCAAGAGCACGGCGCCGTCCATTGTTGATCTTTCTTCTAATTTAGATTTAATGAATTTTTTAATCATTGTCAATCTCCTTTTGAAATTCAGAAGAGCTATAGAAGCTCTTCTAATTTGGTTTTTTTATAATGAAATGTAAACCTAAACATCAAAATGTCCTTTCGTGTAAGATTCCGTTCGATAATTGTGAATTAGCATATAATTAAATTATTTGTTACATACTATATGTATTTAGCATTATTTCATTATTTATTTGGTGGGCCTGGTAGGACTCGAACCTACGACCAAAGCGTTATGAGCGCTCTGCTCTAACCAACTGAGCTACAGGCCCTATGTATCTGGCATAGGTGCAAGGATTTGAACCTTAACTTTCAGTTTTGGAGACTGACGTGCTGCCGTTAACACTACACCCATAAGATTTACTATTTTCTATCCTTTACTCAAGAACCGAATAACTACTAACCGCGACTACGGCCATAATTAATGATAATATGTATAAGTCTACCATATTTGTAATTTTTCCTTTTATATATGGCATGCTATGAGCTGCTTTCGTTATCAGCACCAAAAAACACACGCAATCTGTTTTCTTCACCTTCTTGCATAACCTTTTGATAATGATTTAATTCATCTTGATGAAACTTTTCAACCAATGCACTAAGTTCAGATAACTCTTCTGATTCTGAGTCTCCAATACGTTTTAGAATACGAAGTAGCACAACTCGAGTATCTTTAAATAGTGTTTGTTGAATTTCATCCTCAATTATTTCTTTAACCTGCTTAATATTCATGGCATTTCCCTCATTTACATTACCATTATTATACGGTAATTTTTTAGTACTGTCAATGTTTTTTTTCGGTATTACAAAAGCTTGCGGAAGTTATGAAGTGGGGGCAATAATATTACTGCCCCCGTAGATATTAGATTATATCTGTTATTATTTTAAAGTGTACTTTACTACACTAGCATCTTCTATTCTATTAAATTGTAAGGGAGGACGCTACACCTTACAATTAAGATTATATTAGAATGACCAAGTCAGTCCAATTAAAGCATCTTTACTGGAGCCAGTTTCGAAATCATAACCTGTTACTAGATATAATTCTACGTTGTCTTGAGCGGCATATGCTACTTTGATATCTACAGTCGGCCAGGCCTGTACTGTATCTTCAAAGGCGGCAAAACCACCGTTGTATATAGCTAAGTCTGCGCTAGCTGTTGTTTCTAACAAACCATGAGTGTACACAACTTCTGGAGTCAATACAATTGTATTGATATCTTTATCTACGTTATGTTGCGCAGTGACATCTCCGCCAAATGCAAAACCATTTGCTGTTGATGATACAGCTTCTGCTGCATTTACTGTTGTTGCAATAGCCATAAGGCTTGCTGCTAGTACTAATGTTTTCATTTTCTATCTTTTCCTCGTATTAAAAAATTAATGAAATAAGACAATTTTGATAAAATCATCTCCCTCTCCATATCCACTTTATAAGTAGTATGGTTGCAACTAATTCTGTTGCCAGGTTAGTTGCCAACCCCTACGTGCTTTTATATTAAGCCGCTAAAGCCATTTCTGGCGCATAATTGTTATTTGCAATTATAAAGTTTGACCAATAACGAAGTCACCCGGTTAACTCCACGTCAGCTTTCACACCTGTCGATCCTATTTCAGCCCCATCATAAACACACTCTCTTGGCATCGGTGCAGGGAGTCGAACCCTGGCTTGCGGTTTTGGAGACCGCCGTGCTACCGTAACACTTCACCGAAGCATAGATATAGATAGGTGAAGTGTGTTTATGGTGGAGCTGCTGGGTACTGCCCCCAGGTCCAGCATGTGTCCACGTTGCTTCAACGCTAACAATCTATTTATATTATTTTAACAGAATAATGAATAAAGTCAATGACTTTTTAGAAATAAATCAAGAAATGATTTATTTTCTATGTTGTATTTATACTAATGTTATATTTTTGCTTATTTATAACACATAAATTTAGCGTTTAAGATCACATGTTATTGCATAGTCAGATTGTTGGACACTATCTGATAGTCCCCACTTCGATCCATCATAACCGTCTGGGTGGTTGATCTTGTAGGCACGATCTATATCGTTTTCAATTACATTCTTCATTTCTTGACAAACGCTATAATCAGTATAAGGGCCAACCTCAGTGATAAGGATTCCTTGAATAACAATTGATACTATCCATACATACATTTCTGTACCTCCAATGTATATTTATATTTATATAATACTATAAATCACCCCAGATCTAGCATAAATATTACTTTAACAACAGAATTGGGAGTTAACTGACATGGACGTATTAACGAAAACAATTATAAAGATAGCGAAAAAATTACAAGGCATTATTTTAACTGAAGATGATATTAAAAATGGACTGAGATTTGATACATTAAATATTGATAGTATTGACAAGTTAGAGATATTAATTTTTATAGAAGCCGACATTTGTGGTATGGTATTACCTGATTTTGACAAACTGGATTTACAAGATCTTGAAGAATTGTGGCACTACCTATACGAACATTTACCCGACCGATATAAGGATAAATAATTACAAATAGGAGAAATACTTGACACCATTACAAAAATATACTGATGAATTAGTGCATACGCAACGAGCACGATATGAACCTAAATATTTAAAGTACAGACAGTCGATAAATTTTGATTTTGCTTTAACTACATATTGCCAAGCAAAATGTCAGAGTTGTGTTAGAATGGATCCAAATAATCCAGGACTAGTTTCACCATTTCTTAACTTGCAACATTTTGATTTGGAAATATTTAAGAATATAATTAGTAATAGTGATATTATTAAACACTATAATAGTTATATACAATTCTGTGGTGAATTAGGTGATCCAGTTATGCATCCACAAATTGAAAAATTTATTGAAGTTGCATTTGAGTATGGTGGCGGGGTTCAGGTAAATACCAATGGCGGACTTCGATCACCAGACTGGTATACGCACCTATGTACAAAATTCGATAGTGGGCCTGACGACCGCAGACGTTTAAAATTTAAATGGGGTATTGACGGTACTGATCATGAAACAAATTCTAAATATCGAGATGGTGTAGACTGGCATCGTGCAATGGATAACATGACAGCTTGGTTCGAGAACGACGGTGAAGGTGAATGGCATTTTATTATATTTGAATGGAATTGGCATCAAATTTTTGATGCTTATGAAATGGCAAAAAATATTAATTGTGAAATAGCGTTTAAATTTAACGGTCGAAACTGGGGCAAAATTAGTCCAGAAAATAAAATAAAAGCATTAGCAATGCTTAAAGAACTAAATGTCAAAATATCCTTATGATCCAACTACAGATAAATATAAATGAATGGAAACGCTACTAATATGAAATGTAAAATTAATTGTATTGTACACACTACAAAATCACGCGAATTTGAAATTTCAAGTGATGCGAGAGTGTGGCCATGTTGTTATTTTGTCACAGCTTGGGAAATAAGAAGAAAATTAGATGATTTATCAGTACAGGCGTTCAATGATGATATAATATTACAACAACGATTCAGTGATGACCCAGACTGGAATAATTTAGCAGTATATTCACTAGATACCATTTTAATGGATCCAATATTTACATCGTATATACACACAGACGGTTGGAATAGTGATAACCCGCCTCCAATTTGTAAACTTGAATGCAGTGTATACCACGATAAACTTACTGGGGAACTAACTACTAAAGCAATGCTTAATTAACGGAGAATAATGTATGAACGGAATTAATTGGAAGGATGCACTTTTATGTGCTGACGCATGTTTAGCATCATATGTTACCAATGACCAAGCACGTCAGCACATAAGAAAATATGTATATAATATTGACGAATATGCTGAATTTAGTTCTGACTCAGCAGAAGCAACTTGTCTTAAAACAACAGATCTTGACTATGTTATTGCATTCCGTGGCACTGATGATATATCATCAGTGCTGGTTGATCTGAAATCTTGGCAAACTAATAGTGATACAGCTGGTGAAGTACACTTTGGATTTAAATCATATGTTGACAAATTAGAGGTTCAATTGTTTAAATGGTTAGAACAGTACAGTATATTGGAATCAAAAAAACGAGTAATTGTTACTGGTCATAGTTTAGGTGGGGCTGCTGCAACTATTTTTATTACTAGACTTATTGAGAAAGGTTATAAAAATGTTTGTTTATATACTTTCGGGTCTCCAAGAGTTGGAGATAAAAACTGGTCAAAGCAATTCGACGACATTGAAGCATATCGAATTGTCAATAATAACGATGCTGTTACCAGAATACCGCCACCATTATGGTTCAGACATGTAGGTAAATTATTTTATGTAAACTATAAAGGCTTATTTGTACAATATACCTGGTATGGCCGTCTATGGGATCGAATTAGGTCACGTATACGTGCATTAGTTAAATTTCAACCATTTGATGGTTTTTATGACCATTTCAGTAAACATTACCGAGATAGAGTTAATGAGCAAGTTCAGCGTATCAAAGCACATAGCAAGCCGTGAATCACGGCATCAAGCTGCTGACATTTATAATACAACACTGCTAGGATTAGCAACAATAGAAATTAATATTACAGAACTGTGTAATCGCACATGTAGTTTCTGTCCTCGATATAGTACTGATGTTTACCCAAATCAAAAACTATTCATGAGTTTAGATACAGTACGTAATTTAACTCAGCAATTGCGCTTGGCGAGATGGGTTGGCGATATACATATTACTGGATTTGGTGAACCACATACTCATCCATATTTAAAGGATATTGTTACTGAATTACGCACATATGACGGATTATATATTGAGATAACCAGCAATGGTGACCGTTTAATTGATTCACACTTGGATTACACACAACAACTATATGATGCTGGTTTAGATTTATTGACAATTGACTGTTATGATGGCGATAGCCAATATAATGAACGACATATTAAAATGCAAACATTATCTGGTGCATGGCGATTACGGTCTCATTATGATGATGGTAATACCGAGTCACTAATATCTGAATATGGATTTAATAATCGCGCTGGGACAATGGGCGGTGATGGATTTCAAAATCAATGCTATTTGCCGTTTTATAAAACATTTATTGATTGGGATGGCAATATGACTTTATGCTGTAATGATTGGCATCGTGAAGCTGGTATTTTTGGTAATATCAATGACATCGGAATAAGCGCATGTTGGAATAGTAAAAAAATGAAACTTATACGACGAGGGCTTGCCACAGGTATACGCAAGGGTGTTTGTGCTAAATGTAGCATTGTTGGAACTAAGTTCGGCAAGGATAGTTTTAAGTTACTTGCGGAAGATTAATTCACTATCAGTAATACCATTATGCCAAGTACCGCTTAGACTTTTAATAATTACATCTGAATCAATACCTTCTGAAAACTTGCGCACTTCATTTAAATCACTGCATACTTTGGCTGTAGCCATTCCATAACATGGAACAGGATTACTTTCAATAGCTAGCATCATCATATGTTCAAGTCCGTTGTATCTCCAATTATATCCAATCCGAGTGTCTTTGCCATCAATAAATCCATCGTATCGTATCGCGTCCCAAAGTATAAACCTAACTGATTCACTGTCAGCAGCAAGGATTTCTTCTACAGTAGATTCAACTATTTCACCATCCTTAGATATTACTGCTACGCCATCAAAAACCGTATCGCCATGCTGAGCAAGATTAACAAATTGTGTTGCATAATCATCGAGAGTATAAATGCGGGTGCCGGATGAATCTTTAAATTTAGCATTTTTACCGTTGACGCTAATGTTTATCCTTAGGCCAGAATATAATTGTTGCGCAACGACAGGCATTTCATATTGTTTAAATTTTGCTAAAGTAAATGGACTCGGGTTCTGTATTGGATAACCAGTATTGATATCTGGCCATACTTGGTTAATAGTATCTGGCTCTAAATTCCACCCAATCTCTTTGTGTAAAATTCCGATAAAAATCGAAGCTTCATGAATATTAATATAGCTTAATGCCAAATTACATGCAAATATTGCTTCTGGTTTATCAAATTGATTAGTTAATATATCTTCAAAAATATGTATAAACTTACTAATACCCATGCCATGTTTCTTGCCAAAATTCTTTGGTTCAAAATCTGCCATATTATAGTCAAACAACGGGTTGTAAGCATAATTTACAATTCGCTTAATTAGACTTTCTTTTTTGTATTTTGTTAAAATTGCTAATTTTTCTGATTGGGTTTCAGCATTAGTAATATGTGTAGCAATTTTTGCGGTTAATTCAACTCTACTCATATTATTATTTATCTTAGATGATATTGAATGATATTGATTTTTTAAAAAAAGATAAATAATAATATGAGACTATATAAATTATTTGAACAACATGAACAACAGATTGAGGAAGGGCCACATGATCCTCATATCTTTAAGGCAATATTTCTAGCTGGTGGGCCTGGTTCTGGCAAGAGCTACATAGCTGATAAATTATTAACCGGTTATGGCTTAAAATCTATTAATAGTGATGAAATATATGAATATTTGGCACAAAAACATGACATGGATCTGTCAGATCCTGATGTGGTTGGTAGTGACACTGGGCAATCAGTCCGTGATCGTGCCAAAGCATTAACATCAAAAAGGCGTGGCCATTATCTTGACGGACGTCTTGGTGTTATAATTGATGGTACTGGTAAAGATTTAGCCAAAGTTAAAAAAGATGCTGATGCATTAAAATCATTAGGATATGAAGTAGCAATGCTATTCGTTAACACTAGTGAAGATGTTGCTCAGGAACGAAATACAATGCGACCACGCCAAGTACCTAAGGCAATGGTCAGTAAAATGTGGCACCAAGTTCAGCAAAATATTATGAAATTCCAACAACTATTTGGTAATCAAAATTTTCATATTATAGATAATAGCGGCGGATTGGAAGATCCAGACCGCAAAGCAAATTTTGATGTTGCTGAAAAACAAATAAGGAAATTTATATCGGCACCTCCTACATCACATATTGCTAAAAAATGGATTAATCAAAAAAGGACAAAATAAGTTATGACATATGAACATCCACATAAAGACCCCAATTTAAGCGGACCAAATCGTGCAATGAAATACGACGCAGACGGTGAACCAGTATTGCGAGTAAGCGTTGAAAATGTCGAATCAAACTCAGGAACTGCAATTGGTTCAAACAAACCATTTTATCTAGAAGTATCACAAGGACTTATCGATGGCTATGATTCAAATCATAAGTTTGGTGCGGTGCCATCCATGAGCCAAAATACTACAGGTAGCATATGGGATGTAAATGACACTCTATATCCATGGGATGCGCTAGGTGCAGGCAGTGTAGTTAATGTTGAACGTAACAATGTTGCCGATGATGGTGAAACAATCACTGTTCAAGGATTAGATGCCAACTATGATTTCGTAGAAGAAGATATTATAATGAGTGGCGCAGACACTGTTGGTTCCACTACGTTCATTCGTGTTAACCGAGCATTTATAAAAACTAACGGTGGTACGAATGTAGGTGATATTGATATTGAAGTAGGTGCAGCCGGAGGTACCACTATTGCAAGAATCACTGCCGGACAGGGACAAACATTGATGGCTGTATATACTATTCCAGCTGGCAAAACTGCTTATCTACTTAGTTTGTGCGCAAGTGCCGAGAATGACACTGATGCAACTATTACGATGTTAAGTAAAGCTGTTGGTGGTGTTTTTAGAGTTGTTTCTACATTTGAATTACAACAGCGTGGCGGCGGCTTCAATCACGAATTTATCGTACCACTTGCAATACCTGAAAAAACTGATATAGATATAAGAGCTATTACACGAGCAAGTAATAAGCGAATTACTAGTACATTTGATGTATTATTAGTTGATAACGCATAATAATATGAATACATATGTGGCAGATAATCAATCTAGCCACATTTTTTCTTAATCGAAATGACAATGTCATTCCCACCGATTAAAGATAGCATCAATCAAAACTCACAAAATATTATAGGAGACAACATATGAAACACCCGCATTTCAAAGATATTGACATGAAAGTTGCTGCACCGAGTAGTCATGAAGTAGGAGTGGCTATAAAAGAATTTGCAGACGAATGGGAATTATTTCACGAATCGGAATATGCTAAAGTCATTGCTGATGTTAGAGATAAATTTTTAGCAAGTAAAACTGATGATATGCCAGATGGAGATTTAACAATTATAACAAGAAGTGAGATACCCTTTATATTACTTGATAATCCAACTCCCCCGCCATATGAAGAAATGTATGACGAAGCAAAACGATTAGAGCCGTTTTTTGTTAATCATAGATCATATGCAACTAATGTGGAAGTTGGCGGAATTAATAAATGGCAAAGTTTATGCTTATATGGATTTAGCCATGCACATACTGGGATACCAGAAGATTATGGATTTGTAGAAAGTGATGAATTGGAAGAACAATATATGGATTGGACAGATCTTTCTAAGTTTTGTCCAGCTACAGTAAAATGGCTAAAAGAAGATTGGGCTTATCCATATTTCACTCGCGCACGTTTTATGATCCTTCGACCAGGCGGAATTATTGCTCCGCATATTGATATGGATCATCATGAATTAATTCCAGTTAATGTCTGCTTAAATATGCCAGATGATTGTTACTGGCTATATGAGAAATTTGGTCGGTTACCATATAAACCTGGCACAATTTCATTTAAAAATATTTCTTATCAACATGCCGTATGGAATAGATCAGATGTAGATCGTATACATTTAATTATATATGGCGGCAGAGGTGACGCAAAGTTTAGAAATCTAGTCGTTAACGGATTAGAAAAAGCATATGAAAAATATTGTAAGTGATTAAATGAAATATTATATTCTAATAGATCCACATAAAACTGATTATTGTAAAGTAGGTATTACTAAAAATCCTGAACAAAGAATTAAAGCATATCGCACCGCAGCGCCGGACTGCTATTTTAAAAAATTATACAATATACCAGATAAGATACATGAACGTCGTATTCTCGATTTATTAAAAGATACTGTTAGAGTAAATCGTGAATATATTCATTGCCATCCTACTATTGTACAAAATATAATTGAAGGGTATTTTGATGATACTGGAATCACATATTAAAAAGGGGCTTTAAGCCCCTTTTTTTAATTAAAATATTAATTATTATTTGTCACAATGTGTTTTAATTGAATCATAATCCCAACCTAAACGATTTAATCGACGGGCAGCGCGAATTTTTCCGGATCGCTCGCTAGCTCGTAAAAAACGTAACCAATATAGTTTTGCAAGTCTGCGTGTTCTTAATCTCATAATACTTTCCTGATGTTGTGTATACTGTGCATACATTGCTGATACGGTGCTGTTCCGCGTTGTATGTTCTTCTGGCGTTGTTCTAAATCTACTAAATCAGTAGAATTTGCCAAATATTTTTCTTCTAATGTCATTGAATTCAGTTTAAACCCATTCAACAGTTTGGTTAACATAGCTTTTGTTTTCATCGTACTACGTCTCCTGTATTCTTTGGCATGTTTCCAGTTTGTAGCATATGGTAATATGCATACTGCCAATCTTTTCCAAATTCTGTTTTAGCTAGCTCTTGTAGCTGTGCGTTATTTCGCTTGTTACTATATCCAGACACTGATTTGCGCCCAAACATAGAATTTTTTAGTCTTTTGAACATTATAAATCTCCTTTGTTTATATGGACGCTTAATTAGGTTAAGCATTCCCCGGTTCTGTCCACCGGCTCCAATACTTTTTAGGCATGTATTATGCCGTACAATACAACAATGGTTGTCTTTGTACATTTGTATTTATTTAATACTTTAGTATTATAACGCTTTTTCTGACATTTTACTACTGCGTTTGATGTATACTCGTTATGCGTGTCGTGCATATCACTCATAAAAAAACGACAATGATGATTATAACGCCATTGTCGTTTGTAACATAGATGTGACATTAAACACGATTAGTGTAATATAGATGTTACATCTTTGTTGTTGTGCTTTCGTAAGTGCGATTGTATTGATTATTAACTTTTACAAATGTACAGCATTTTGGCAATTGTTTTAATGTTTTGGCGCCAGCATATGTGCATGTGCTACGAATGCCGCCTAAAATGGTTTGTACGGTATCGTTTACTACACCACGATATGGAACTAACACTTCACGGCCCTCGCTGGCACGATAGTCTTTCAGTCCTCCAAAATGCTTTGTGTTTGCTGCATCACTACTCATACCGTAGAATTGTACAAACTGCTTTTCTTCTACTTTATGTTTGCGGCTATTTAAATGCTCGCCAACTTCGTATTCTAATTCATTAGTTTCATAGAACTTTGTAATTACTTGGCCGCCACCTTCATCGTGACCAGCCAACATACCACCAAGCATAACAAAATCAGCACCGCCAGCAAATGCTTTGGCCACATCACCAGGGCAAGTACAGCCACCATCAGCAATAATATGTCCACCAAGACCGTGTGCCGCATCGGCACACTCGATGACTGCTGACAATTGCGGATAACCGACACCAGTCTGAATACGAGTAGTACATACGCTACCAGGGCCAATCCCAACTTTAATAATATCTGCTCCACTTAAAATTAACTCCTGTGTTTGATCAGCGGTAACCACATTCCCTGCAATTATTACAATATTGGGATAATTTGTTCTTAATTTACGAATAAAATCTACAAAATATTCACTATATCCATTTGCAACATCAACACATACATATTTTAGTTCACCCTGGGTACGTTTATAGACATTTTCAAACTTAGTGTAATCTGCCTTGCCAATTCCAATGCTCATTGCAACAAATTCTATACGATTAAATAAGTCTTCATTGAAGTAATTTATCAATTCTTTAGCACTATATGTTTTAACAAGGCATGTGAATATGTGCTCTTTGGAAAGGGTGTCACCCATTTCAAATGTACCAACACCATCCATATTGGATGCCATTATAGGTATACCAACAAAGTTTGGTTTGCCAATATTAAATTTTGATTCATAGTTACGAAACGAAAAATTACGCGACAATCCAACTTCTTTACGTGAACCCAATGTACTGCGTTTGGGTCTAATTAATACATCTGAGTAGTCTAATTTAATATCATGTTCTATGTGCATTTATATGCCTTTTATTTAATTAATAATTGATTCAGTCAAACTATTAACTTCTGCTTCTAAACGTTTAATGGTAGCATCTTGGGTAGCTACTACCTCACTCAATGCTATTACACGGGCTTCTAATTGTTTAATTTGAGCAAAAAGACTAATAGGTTCTCTTTTTTCCATCATTTTAACGTATCTCCAATTCTAATTTTTGTAAGGTTGTTTGTACGCATCGTGCCTGAACCTTACAGTCTTCTAATGCGTTATGCGCATCAAATGTTATTTCTTTTCGTGGATCTTTTGGCATAATTCCAAATAATGTTCTACTATCTTTAATTTTCCAAAAAGGCCACGGGATATGATGATTGTATTGCCTATACATATTTTCTAATATAACAATATCAAAACTCGGTCCTTGACACCAAATAGTATCAATACCCACACACCACTTGTTTAGTGCTTGCAGTACTTCTAACACTGGTGTTCTATTTCCATCACCCAGTGCTTCTTCACGAACTGCGTTGTCTTGTTTACCCCACCACTCGAGGGTGCGGTCATCAGTAGTCCGTCCTTGCGCAAGTTGCTCATCAATTTCAAAACGATAGTAAAAGTGATCATAACTTGTATTAACTGCATTTGGGTTGAATTTAACTCCACCAATAGTTAATACGGCTGTGTCAGGTGTTGTTCCCAAGGTTTCAATGTCTATCATAGCATGCGTAGTCATAATATATATCCTCTATATTATTACAAGATTGAATTATTTTTTAGTAGTATCATCAAAAAATTGTTTTGAATTTTCACGCCCTGCGACACGGGCTCTTAGATCACTAGTGCTAAATCGATGATCCCGTTTATTAAAATAAAGTTGGATTCCACGTTTTTTACAAATGTCTTTTCCTGTAAAATCCTTTTCTTTATATTCTTCTCCTAGTATTCTAACATCAATTTGATACATTGTCAAGATATCTTGAAGATCTGTTTCAGTGGAATATGGAATTATCTCATCTACAAATGCAATAGCAGATAACTGTGCATGTCGTTCAACAACCGTTTGAATAGGTTGATTTTTTTCAGGTCGGTCAACACTTGGATCAATCTGTAGCCCAACAATAAGATGATCACATTGTTGCCGTGCTTCTCGCAACATTTGTACATGGCCAGCATGGAGTAAATCAAATGTAGAACAAGTGAAACCAACAATTTGTAAGCTCATGCTAGGCCTCTTCAAGAGTAGCAGTCAATGGATAGCCTGACATTCTAGCATTGTTAAGTGTTTCATTTGTTTTTTGTTCTGCTAGTTCATACATATAGGAGCCTGCTACACTACGGCCTTTTTCATGTACTTCCAGCATTACATTTGTGGCTTGGTCTTGGGTTAACCCGAAAATACTAATCAAAATTTGGACTACAAATTCCATCGGTGTAACATCGTCATTCAACATGATCACATTCCATTTTCCCGGGCCTTTAAGTTTTGTGTGTTCAAGTTGTGTTGTTTGTTGAGTTTCTGTCATGTTTAATCCTGTTGGGTGTTATTAATGGGCGGTATATTTGGTACCGCCCAAGTTTTTATTAAGTATTACTACTTAGACTTAATTTTAATTTGTTTTGGTAGCAGTTCGTCTGGAACATTTTGCTTCAGTGTAATATTAAGTACACCTAATTCAAGTGTTGCATTTTCTACTTCTACATAATCTGCAAGTTGAAATTTTCGTTGAAAACTTCGACCAGCAATACCACGATGCAAATATTCAACTGATTCGTCTTGTTCTGGCGCAGTGCCAGTAACCGTTAATACTTTGCTGTCTTGAACTACATCCAAATCATCCATTGTAAATCCTGCGACTGCAAGACTAATAATATATGTATTATCTTCTTCAATACGTACAATATTATATGGTGGGTAACCACTTGAATTGGTTCCTGTTAAAGTACGTTCTAGTTCACTGAACATACGATCAAATCCTATAGATCGTGTTTTATAAAATTCCGGGATATCACCCGCTGATAGTTTAAAATTTGCCATTATATTTTCTCCTTTATTAAGCAAGATTATATGTAGAGCCCACTGAGTGGCACTCTAATAACTTTATGTACAATATTTGTACATATATATTTATAACATATGTTTATAAATTTGTCAAATACTATTTTAATTTATTTTAAAATAAGCGTTTTGGTTGAACTTGACTTGAAAGATGCTTCTTCCAACGTGCTTTAGCTGCTGCTTTTTTCTTTTTCTTTATTTCACAATTTGGCGTAAACTCTCTGCGATCTCGAACTTCTTGTAATTTACCGTCATTAGCCAATTTCTTTTTAAGCTTACGTATTGCTTGCTCAACATTGCCGTTTCTTACTTCTACAGCCAATCCTTGCTTAAATTTACTGTCGTTATTATATTTTCTAGCCATTATTCACCTATTTAATTCTAGCACTAACCCGTCCTGGATTTGCTGCAAATGGTTCTAATTCCACTTCCATCTGATCAGCTATTTCTTTTAATAACTGACGCGCTAAGTCTTGTTTGCCGCGTTCACGACCTTTTAAAGTAACAGTAAGGGTAACCTTACATTTTTTTTCTAAAAACTTCTGAACTTTTGCAATTTTTACATTGATATCATTTTGACCAATGTTAAGTGTCATTCGTATTTCTTTTGTTTCTATCGTATTAGCACGTGCTTTTTTTGCTGCTTCTTTAGCACGTTGCTTTTTTTCGTATAAAAATTTATTTAAATCTACAATTTTGCAAACTGGTGGATCTGACTTATCGCTAATTACTACTAAGTCTTTATTCTGATCAACTGCCATTGCGATTGCTTCTAATTTAGAAATTATACGGCTTTCACCGTCTGTATTTATGCGCACATGAGAAGCTCTTATCTTCTCGTTACATACTAGTCCAAACTTTGGATTACTGTAGGTTTTTCTCAAGAGATACTTCCTTTAATCATATATGGTTTTTTTGTATTATCCTCTATTATTTCAGGCCCAACAATTATCTTACGCACCCCTTGTGCTGCTAATTCTGGTAACTCATATTGTATATTTACTAATGCATATTCAATAATTTTTCTTAACCCTCTCGCTCCTAAATCTTGGTATATAGCAATGTCAACTATTTTTTCTATAGCTGATCGTTTAAACTCTAAATTAACTTCATCAAGTAAAAATAGAGCTTGGAATTGCTTTATAATTGAATGTTTTGGTTGCGTTAAAACATCAATTAAATCATTATGACTTAGGTCATGTAATATATTTATACTTGGCAATCTGCCCAAGAATTCTGGTATTAAGCCATACTGAACTAAATCGCTTGTTTCTAAATAATCTTCCCATTGTATACCGGCAGTAGATATATTATCGTTAAAACCTATTTTACTGCGCCCTATACGTTGTAATACCATATCTTCCAAACCAACAAACGCGCCGCCGACAATAAATAATATATTACTTGTATCAATTTCTACTTCTGCTGGTGTTGCACCAGTCTTATTTGGCACTTTAATTACGGTACCTTCCATAAGTTTCAATAAACTTTGTTGAACACCTTCGCCACTAACGTCGCGGCTTAAACTTACTAAATCATTTCGTCTTGCTTTTTTATCAATTTCATCTACATATATAATGCCGATTTCTGTTTTAACTATATCGTAATCGCTGTTTTGAAATAATTTATGAATAAGTACTTCGCTATCATCACCAGCATAGCCACTTTCTGTTAATGTAGTTGCATCTGTTATAACAAACGGAACATCAAGGCAATCAGCTAATGTCTGTGCTATAAGTGTCTTACCTACACCAGTTGGCCCTAATAATAATACATTGCTTTTCTGTACCGGTATTGCAGTTTTATTAAAAATACGTTTACAGTGATTATATACTGCTACACTAACACTCTTTTTTACATGTTCCTGACCAATTATATGGTCATTGAGAAAACTATGTATTTCACGTGGGGGCAGTGTCTTATATATCTTACGTAGCCGTTGACGTCTTTTAGCTAGTGTGGCTGTTTTATCTTCTTTCTGTAATACGTTGTGACTTAATTCAACACAAGAATCACATATGTAGATATTATCAATACCACTTAGTAATTTAGCAACCTGCTTTTTTGTTTTTCCGCAGAAACCACAATATAATTGAGATTCAATCATGTTATTCCAAGTTGATGTTTTAAGAAAGTGTCGATATGGTCGACTTCCTTTAAAATTATAAATTCTGCGGTTGCATTCAGTAATCTTACTGCTTCACGCTTTTTATGTTTTTTACTAAAAAATACCACACTGTGATTATCAGTTTGTGGTTTTAATATTGCCGCACATACATCTACCCAAGCACATGTATCTAAATCTACGATCATCATGTCTGCTGGACGACTAACATACCACATCCAACTTACTGTGCTTTCAGTTGTTGGAATTTGTTGGATATTGAATACAATACTAGTATCAACATATTTTTCATAAATGTGTTTAATATCGTCAATAAATTTTTGATCAGTACTAGTAATAAGTACAGTGATACCATCATCCGTTAATAATAAATCAGGTGATGTTACTGAATAACTACTATTGTCTTGCTGCATGTTTGCCTCTTTAGTATTTTATTTCTTTAGCTGGTTAGTTAATGCACTATAGACTTCTTTAAGTGTTTCATCATCGGCACGGTTAAGTAATTCTTCTAATTCACCTGTTGTATCAGCTTGAACTACATCTTTCATAGTAATACCCGTGTCTTTAATACCATCTGGCCATTGGCCATCTTCTTTCATTTTATTTACTACTTCGTCAAGCTTTATCTTAGCTTCAATTTTACGAGTATAGGTATTTAGTTCAATTTGTTCACGGACCATCTCATCTATTTCACGTTGAGTTAATCCATTTGATACTATTTCATTATTATACACAATTTCTTCATCTGTGTCAACCTTTAATTCGCTAATATCGTCATCATTGTCATCATTATGATTTAAAACTGGCGCATCATGCTCAATGATCGGTTCTATTTTTCTTTTTGGAAATGAATTTTCTACAAGTGTAATACCTGCAATAACTAGTACAATTGCCAATGGATCAAAAACAAATACTAACATAATAATTATCCATCGTACTGCATTTTCTAAATTGTTACGAGTTGTTTCGTCACCGTAGATGAGTTGAGCGATATATTTTACTGGCCCTACTTCTGCTTCTAATTTTCTTGCTTCTGCTTCTATCTGATATTTGCTTTCAAAAAGATCATCAATTGCCTTTGACGTATTGGCAATAATAGTACGTTGCTCTTGTATTTGATCCTCTACATCAACATTAGTTAATGTACCTACCTGACTGCGCAAACGGTTAATTAACTCATTTGATGCAGCTATAGAAGAATCTGCTACTGATCGCAATCGTGTGATTTCAAGTTGTGCTGCTTTGCGTGTTTCTGTTATAGCAGTTAGTGCCGTTGATCGTTGTTCTTCAATATTATTACGGAAAGTTTCAACTTTAGATGCAGTTATTGCACCATATCTTCCGTCTACTGTAGCGCCTACTAATCCTTGTAATGCTCTGATATTATCTTCTGCAATATAGTTGGCTAATTGATCCAATAAGTCTTGAGCTTGTGCTGCTTGTTCTTCATAAGGAGCAACGGTTTCTGATAATGATGATTGTGTGAAGTTAACATCTGTTCTTAAACGATTATATACAGTAGCAATGCGCTGTTCTTCTACTGCTATCTTTTCTTGCAAGCCTGTATCTGCAGTTTCGTCTTGTGTGTCTAATTTAGTTATTTTAGATTCAGCACGTGCAACTATATCATTACTACGTGAAATATCTACTGCAATTCTTTCTAATTGAGCTTGGCCTTCAAGTGCGACAGCATTTTGTTCAATATGTGCTTTACTTAAAAATCCAAAAATGCCCATAGATGTAATGAACATAAGCAGAATTACTGCAATACTAAGGTATGATTTAATTAAAAAGGTAGCCCTGGAAAAATATATATGTAGCCAAATAGCTGATGTAATCTTACCAATTTCAAGAACACTGCCCATAATTATAACAGGTATCATACTCGCAGCAAATATTGCAACTAAGCCTACAATACTATAATAGGCTGCTACTACACTTATTGATAAAGCTACTAAAACTGTCCAAAATCCAAATAATCTCATCATATTATTATTTATTAATTAAATATTTAACGGCGTGACCTTCTTCAACTAACATATCATTTACATTGATATTATTGGTCGCGTCTTTAATATGTAATATCCCTAAAATACGTCCGAATTTACCACGCTTATTTAAAATTGTTTCTACTATAAATTCCTTTGGTAATATTTCAGTCAATCGTTGTTTGGCGGCTAACCCACGCTCTTTTTCTTCTAAATCTCTAGTTCTGGCTTCTGGTGCATCTATGCCATAGAGTCTAATGCGCTGTCTAATTAAAACATTAAATCCCAGATCAATTTCTGCGTCGATAGTGTCGCCGTCTACTACTCTAACTAGTTTTGCTTTATATGTATACAATGTTGTGTCCTCAATTATAAATGTAGCTTATATCATAATATTTATCTATTTTTTTAAAAAATTAAATGCTATTATTTCTTATTCAAAATAAAAGGCAAATTTAATTTGCCCTTTAATAATATGAATGCTTTTTAAAATTTACGAGTTTTTTTTGTATATAAATGAGTAGCTGAAACATTTCCTGGTGCTGAAGATGTTAAATCAACTTCATATCCCCATAATCGTTTAACTGACTCTAAAACGGATTCTGCATCATCTTTATTCAACTTGCGTTCCTTGTAACTATGATGCTTAAGATACAATGTTCTGTCGCCATGTATATCAGCATTATGAATTTGGATATCTGGGATCATTGCAGCCGTTTCGTAAGAATCTGCCAATGCTTTGCGAATTCGTTTAAAGCCTTGCTCATTATGAATTGCGCCTACTTTGTAGTTGCTTTCGCTTTCTTTATCTTCTAATGTAAACATTTTCCAATCACGCATTACCTTAGGACCTAAGAATTGACGAATAGCACTTTCATCACGGTAGTTGGCTGCAATGTCGCGAATAACTGGACGCCATTCAGTACCAGCGAGGTCAGGGAACCATTCATAATCTTCGTCGTCTGGTGTTTCACATACACGGCGGATATCACGCAGAATAGCAAATCCAAGTGCATATGGATTCATTCCTGAATAGAATTTACTATCAAACTCTGGTTGAAATAACACTCCAGCATGCATCTTATTAAATTCGAGCATTGCGCCATCATCTACCAAATCTTTATCATATAATTTATTCATAATATAATGATGCGTGAAACTTGCGAATCCCTCATTCATTACTTTTGTTTGATATTGAGGATAAAAATACTGTGCCATTTTACGTACAATGCGACACAATTCGCGTTCCCATGGCTTCAATACAGGAGAATGCTTTTCTAGAAAATATAGTAAGTTTTCTTCCGGTGTTTCTGGGAATGTTGGTCGACGTTTTTTTTCTTCTTCGACTTCAGTTACTGGAACTGTGCGCCATAGATCATTTACTTGCTTCTGTAGATATTCAGCACGTTCTAATTGTTTCTCACGTTCCTTAGTTGGATTCATTGGATATGGGCGCTTATACTTATCAACTGATTGGTATTGGAGCATATGGGCGCACGTTAATATTTCATCAACTGCATCATAACCATATTTTTGTTCACAATCAGCAATATACTTCTTTGCGAAACTCAAATAATCAATAATAGCATCAGCATCTGTCCATTCTTGGAACATATAGTTATTCTTAAAGAAATGATTATGTCCAAAGGCAGCGTGGGCAATTACTAATGCCTGTGTAGTCATGGAGTTTTCCTCCATTAAATAGTTGATGCACGGATTTGAATTGATTACAAGTTCATAAGCAAGTCCCATTTGTCCAGCATCATACTTATGTTGATTTTGTAAAAAACTTTTACCAAACGACCAATGATTGTACATCATGGGCATACCAACTGAGGAATATGAATCAAGCATTTGTTCAACTGTAATTATTTCAATTTGATTCGGATAGCAATCAAGCCCGAGATCATTAATTGCTATATCTTCACATGCATCCATTACAGTGTAAAGTTTATTAAAATCCCAATCTGTTCCTTTATATAGGTATGTCATTCGTTATTTTCCTTTTTAAATATTTCCCTAAATATCGGATAGATATCTTTAGTACGTTTAATTTCTTTGGCAATAAAGTTATCTACATTCCCATTTAATTTACTATTAAACACATCATACAAGTTGCCAGTGGTCTTAAATTCATGTTCTGATTTGACTTGAATGTATGAATAATGTTGTATAATTGGAAAAAGTTCTTCATCTAACATTTTGAGTAATTTAACATTATCAGAATAAAAGTTATCTCCATCAGATGCGTGTGAAATATAAATATTCCAATCATTAACGGGATAACGGTCTTTAATGATATCAATAACTGTCTCAAATGCACTACTAGTAACAGTACCGCCTGTTTCCCTAGCATGAAAGAAATCATGTTCATCACATTCAATGGATTCAGTATGATACCGAACAAATACAGGTTCAATCTTACGATACTTGCGGCTGATGAATAAATTCAATAACGTAAAAAATCGTTTAGCAACATCTTTATGATATTCACTCATCGATGCTGATACATCCATAACAAAGAATACAACTGCTTGTGATGTTGGGTTAGGGGTTTTAAAAAAATTATTGTATCGTAAATCAATTGGATCAATGAATGAGATAGCACGAGCACGAACGCGAAGTGATGTTGCTTCTTCGGTCAACTCTACATATGTTTGCTTTTCTTCATCAGTTAATTCATCTTTAGCATCTAATACTGCTAATAATTCTTCAATTTCACGAATTCGTCTACGTTTAGGTTTTAGCAATGCAATTCGTCTACCTAAGCTACTAACCATACTCTTTTCTAGATTAAGTTGGGTTGGTGAACCTTCGTTAGTAAAGCCGGATCGCGACATTGTGTAACTTTCAATGACTTTATTTTCTTTCTTGGCTAAGTTGGGTAATTCAAGATCCTCAAATAGAATATCTACAAACTCATCATTATTTAAGTTGAATATAAAATCATCTTCGCCCTCGCCAGTATCTGATGGTTCATTGCCTCTGCCACCACCTTTTCCTTTTTTTGGCTTCTGGATTTGATCACCAGGCATATATTCTTTATTGCCAGGCAATACTGTGTCTTTCTCGCCTGTCGCTGGATCATGACCAAATTGGGGTTCTTTGATTGATTTACGACTGATATTAACATCGTGACCGTCACTACTGCCTCCAACAGAACGATCACCTAATGTCTTATCAATGCTATCTTTAATTTGCTCTTTAGTACGCTTGATAAAACGCTGTCTGTTTGACAGGCTTTTTCCATGCGGGTTAGAGCGTCTATCTATGATTATATTGGACAAAACAATACTCTCCTAGTTAGATTTCAGTGTACGCATATACCATTCAACTAGGCGTCTAACTTGGCGCTCAGTGTAGCCTTTTTCTACCATGCGATTCACAAAATCATCATGCTTCTGTTCTTCATCAGTGTTCTTTTTAGAACCATAAGAAATGATAGGCAGTAATTCTTCTGTATTAGAGAACATTTTATGTTCAATAACTTCCTTCAATTTTTCATATGAGTTCCACGGGGGATTACGACCTTCGTGCTTGGAACGCGCACGTAATACAAAGTTAACAACTTCGTTACGGAAATCTTTAGGATTAGAAATACCTGCTGGCTTTTCAATCTTCTCTAGTTCATCGTTTAGTATCTTACGATCAAACAAATTGCCAGTGTCATGATCTTTGAATTCAATATTTTGAATCCAGTGATCAGCAAATTCAATATAACGATCAAATACATTTTGGCCATAATCATTATAACTTTCTAGATATGCCTTTTGAATTTCTTTACCTACCATTTCTGAATACTTTGGTGCTAGGAATTCTTTGATGAATCCTAAAAACATTTCCTCAGTTTCATTAGTAAATTGTTCACGTTTAATTTCACGTTCAAGTACATACATTAAATGTACTGGATCAGCAGCTACTTCATCAATATCAAAGTTATACGTTTGTGATAAAATTTTGAATGCAAATCGAGTAGATACACCATTCATTCCTTCGTCGACACCAGCAGTATCTCTATATTCCTGCATGGTCTTTGCTTTAGGGTCTGCATCTTGAATCGAGTCACCGTTGTATACTTGCATCTTAGAAAATAAGTTGGAGTTTGCGTGTTCTTTTAAACGAGAAAGAATAGCAAATTGTGCTAGCATTTCAGTTGTACCTGGTGCTGCTGCTGCACCTCGTAGACCAGATGAATCAATCATCTTTTCATAAATTTTAAGTTCTTCATCAATACGCAAGCAATACGGCACTTTCACCATATACACACGATCAAGGAACGCTTCGTTGTTTTTGTTGTTGCGGAATGCTTCCCACTCAGATTCGTTAGAGTGAGCAATAACCATACCGTTAAATGGGATAGCTGAAATGCCTTCAGTGCCCATATAGTTACCTTCTTGTGTTGCAGTTAGTAGTGGATGTAGCACTTTAATAGGTGCCTTAAACATTTCTACAAATTCCATAATACCTTGGTTACCACGACACAATGCACCAGAAAATGCATAAGAATCTGGATCATTCTGCGAGAAATATTCCAACTGGCGAATATCTGTCTTACCTACTAATGATGAAATATCTTGGTTATTCTCATCACCAGGTTCAGTTTTCATAATACCGACTTGCTTCAACTTACTTGGATGTAATCGAACTACTGTGAATTTTGTTAGATCACCATCAGCTTCTTCTAAGCGTTTAATTGCCCAAGGAGATAATAGCCCAGACAAATATCGGTTTTCAATGCCGTAATCTGCCTTTAAATCCGCTGCATATGTTTTTGGATCAAATAGTCCAAGTGGCGATTCAAAGATTGGTGATATTTGATCATCAGCCTTCAATGCATAGATTGGATATTGCTCCATTAAATCTTTAAGACATTCGGCCAATGATGATTTACCGCCACCAACTGGTCCCAATAAATATAAAATTTGCTTCTTTTCTTCTAATCCTTGTGCAGAATGTCGAAAGTATGCAACCAATCTCTCAACTGTTTCTTCCATGCCATAGAAATTTTTAAATGCTGGATATGTCTTGATTGTACGATTTAAGAAAAGTCGACTTAGGCGTGGATCGTCAGAAGTATCGATACTTACTGGTTCACCAATTGCCTCTAGCATACGTTCGGCAGCCGTCGCATATGCCATTTTATCTTCCCTGCATAATTCAAGATATTCCATTAACGTCATTTCATCTTCTTTCTTTGACGCATAAACTTCACTAAATTTATCTAAGATGTTCATTTTGAATTGTCCCTCTGTATAATAATAGTATTTATTAAAAAAATCAAATAGCTAATTATTATTTGTATTAATTTTTATTTCCTTGATACTACCTTATCTGCTAAACCAAATTCAACTGCTTCCACTGCTGACATGAAGTTATCACGTTCCATTGCAGCTTCAAGTTCTTCATATGTTTTCTTTGCACTGTTATGTGACACATATGCTTCAGTTAATTGTTTTTTCATTTTCATGATTTCATTAACCTGAATTTGCATATCTGTGGCTTGTCCTCCTGCGCCGCCACTGGGTTGGTGAATCATTGTACGGCTATTTGGCAATACAAACCGTTTTCCAGGTTCACCTGCCATAGCAAGGAATGAGCCCATGCTACATGCTTGGCCCATTACAATAGTACTAATTGGACTCTTAATATATTGCATAGTATCATAGATACTCAAGCCTGCTGTTACTGCGCCGCCGGGAGAGTTGATATAGAAATTAATATCTTCTGCACTGTTTTGTGACTCTAGAAAAAGCATTTGTGCAACTACTAAATTTGCACTCATATCATTTACTTCTCCAGTTAACATAACAATACGGTCTTTAAGTAGACGACTATAAATGTCGTAACTGCGCTCGCCACGTCCTGATTGTTCAACTACCATTGGTACTAATGCCATTATTCTTTACCTTTGTGATGTTTAATACAACTGAGTATTATTGTGTTGAAGATATCGCCCAACATGAACAATATACTCCAAAAAATTATATTATACACGATTATGTCTATCATGTCTAGTCTTCGTCAATATATCTTGCCTGTAAATCAAAAACAAATACATATCGTGGTCCTTCAATATATGGATCAGGATTATGGATCATACGATGTGGTGTAGGTATCCATCCTGCCTGAACACACTGCTCGCCCCAATGCAAATTAAATTTATCTTGGCTAAGTTCTGGTACCTGGTGCCATAATCCAGTTGCTGGGTCTTCAGCTTCAAATTCTTGAATATTTTCTCCCATATGCAAACCACATAATGTTTCATCTAAATGGTTAGGTCCAAATCGATCTGTACAGTGGGCACGGTGCTCAGTAAAGTTTTCTTCATTAGCTGTTGGGCAACTATATTCAATAATCATTAACTTATATAGATAAAATTTTACCTTCGAATCTAAAGTATAAAAGCATTCGCGAGCATAATGTTCCAATACTGGGAAGAATTCAGCGTGATAATCCATAAAGTATTCTAAATCTGGATCACGATTAGGTTGATCTAAATAACGGTCATGACTCCAATTATAAAAATACATCTTCTTACGCAATACATAATCACCAACTAACTCATCTTCATTGACCCAATCATTGGGGCCAATCATATAATCAAAGTCACAGCTAAATGCAGGGCCACCGTAACGATCCGCATAACTTTTTTCTGGTATATTTTCATCTGCCCATTTAACATGGCGCGCTTTATCATCTGGCCAATGGTCATTAAATTTATAGAAAAAATCCTCGTTTACTTTTGCCATTAACCGATTTGCTACTTCATTGCGATCTTTAAATTTTGTTTCTAGTGCTTCACTATCATGTAAGCACCAACCGCCGGGTGTTTTTTGTAATTGTCGGAGCTCAGCTTCTGAATATAACTTTATTTTTTTCATAATATAATTCGTTCTCCTTATTAATCTTCTATTATAAGTAGGGCAATGTCACCAAAATAATTGTTAAATGTTGATACTAAATGATCGATATTGCCAGATGTCATCTCAGTAACAATTTCGTCTCCATCTAATCCTAGAGATTTTGAAAATCTATATGCCCAACGGATTAGTGCCACGCCAGTGTCATCTAATCCGTAATTAATATCCTGTTGGGTTGTCATCTAAAATCCTTATGCAGTACAATTATAAGGCTTGTTCCACTTGCCTACGTTAATATTTAAGTAGTATGCAGTATCAAAATAATCAATCATTGAATCTGAGTTATCATACCATTTTTGGCCTTTCATTGCTGCAATAAGCTCACTAAAAAATTCACCAATTATACCAGGTTCTTCATCAGCATAAAATTCATTAGCCTGATAATAATTATCTGTAATGGGATAAAATGTCTGCATATTGCGCTCTGCGCGTTCTTTGCGGCGTTGATTTTCTATACCAATGAAATCAACAATACCTTCTTTAAGATTGACAACTAATGTTGAATAATGATTAACGCCAATTGAGCCTTTGACGCCATACTTTTTAAGTACTGATTTAATTGCTGGCGAAAGTTCTTTCTTATCAGCTTGTGTAATATATGCCATGTCGTTGTTTCCTTATTAATTTAACTTACTTATATAGTATACAGTAAGACGCATTGGTAGTCAATGCTTTTTTGAAATGATTGGGATTAATTTAATTTTTCTTGTAAATAATCTTCGTCAAGAATACATTGTAGCGTCATATCTACAAACCATTCTTGCTGCTTTGCCCAATCCATAATACCAACAATACTAGATATAAATCCAGCATTGTCACTATAAATTTGAATTGTTGTTTGATCTTTAATTTGATAATGTAGTACAATTTCTTGTTCTTGTAACTGATCAAGTTGATTAACTAGAGTAACTGGAAAGGCTCCGGTGGTTTCAATTTGTAATTTTTTCATAATGCCATTGGGTGTCCATAATGCACTACTGATTCTTTCACTTGCATAATTGGTGCTTGGATGGATTGTGTTTTCATTTCCGTAAATATTCCTTTTTTGCAAATGTATTGTCCCTCAAAAGTAGGAGCCCAATTGCCAACTGTAAGATTATTAGGGATTTTTAGTTCTATGTAAATAGGAAGGCCAATTCCAGGTTTCACAGCCTGTGGCGGCTGAGTAAGTAAATGTTTATTGGTTAATACAATAATGTCATTGGTTTCGACGTTTTCTAAGTAAATTTTAAAGTCTGTTTGAACACACATAATATCACGATCAAATGAACCCCATGCTTCTAAACTTGTACTTGATGATAAAACAATATTTGCAACCCTGCCTTTAAAATTTTGCATTGGAGATGATGTTGTTAGCACTATATGTGCATGTACCATTAATCCAACGAACAATATTACGCTAGATAATAAGCTAGCCAGGAATATGTTAACGTTATGTTTTACAATGTATTCTTTCATATATATATTTAGTTAATCCCAGTGGTTTTTTGTCGATAATTGATGCTTAAACGCATTAACTACTAAATTTTCCATTTCATTGACAGTTAATCTAAAATTCCATCCTTGAATAGATATTGCAACAAAATCAGCTGGCTCACAATCTGGCCGTGGCCCGCAATTACGATGCTCCCACCATATACGACCACTATCTTCAGTTTCAAATCCACTTACACCAGGACTGTACCAATCGTCTACAATCCTAGTCATTTCTTCAATCGTAAATCTTTTATTAATGGTACAATGATCATTTACAAAAAAACTTACATTAACTTCGCCTTCATCTTTAAATACATACAACTTTATTTTTTCTTTAAATTCTAAAAATTTACTCATTACTAATTATTTTTTCCTTACTAATTGCTTTATATCTACAACTTTCTCTTGTTCTATCATATCTATAATAGTTTGTGTTAGATCAATATCTCGAGCCACTATTGACATTCTAAGCTTCAATTTTTTTAATTCAGCATTATAATAATTTAGCTCTTTTTCTTTTAATTCCCTGTGTTCATAAATATCATTTAAATCTAAGATAATACCTTTACCTTTACTCATATAATAACACCTCTTGTTTAAGGTATTTATATACAAAACTGCCGACATTATGTCGGCAGCATTCTAACACATTTATTTTTAAAAGTTATAATCGTAAAATTTGACTGGCTCTGCTGTCATTGAGAATCGACCGCCATGTTTGCTAAAGAAATCACCTTTTGCTCTTGAGTAACGGATGCGGAAAACCGGACGAGTTTCGTCTGAAGTAATAAACCATTTCTGATCGTTTTGATTAACTGTATGACCTGAAAATCCTCCAACCAAAACCTCTGGCTTAAATGATGGATCACGCTCACACTTCATTTGACGGATTTCATAAGTTAGGTCTGAAATCTTTTTAACAATTTCAAATGGGTTAACGTCAGTATACAAACACTCATTTGCATACTTTGGGGTGAATTCAATGATATCAAATTCTGTGTGCCATTGCTGAGCTGCTTTAGCTTCCGCCTCTTCACGAAAATTAAAAGTGCCCATATAATGACCGAACTTCTTAGTAATTAATTGAAACATAGCTGCATACCTTTTTAATTAACTTATACTTATATGATACAGTAAGACGTATTGGTTGTCAACAAGTTTTTTTAAAATTTATCAGTTATTTCATGTATATCACTGAGTCGTGGAGTCTGTCCAGTGCCGCCGCATTGATGTATACACAACTTGCACGGTTCTTCAGCTTGTGTTATCCAAGACCGCAACTGTTCCCACCATGGATGCGACATGATTTCTTCTAAAGTATGTTCACTTAGTAAATTCCATGTATCGCCCCATTTTTCATATTGGCTTGCTTCTTTCCAAATATCAACCATAATTAACTCAGCTTTTGCGCTGGGCATCATGCAGCATGGCCATATTCTACTATCTGGCCCTAAAAATATTCCTTGTTTGTCAAAACATTGGTTATCAATATATGTATACTCTGGCAGAGTTAATTCAAAATTTGGTTTTTGTCTAATTACCGCCGGGGTTTTCATATCAATTTTACGAGTGCTTGCTTGTATTGCAGGATTAATCCCGTTGGGCGAGATATTTTCCCTTGATTCAAACTCCCAACATCCTAATTGTTTTGCTAACTTTCTTGCAGCATCAAGTTGATGTCGATTATGATCAAATATTATAAATTGCCATGTTGCGTTGCCACCTGCTTCAATAAATGTTCGCATATTCTTTTGCGCTTTATCCCAGTCAACCCCAATTCGATATATAGAATTTGTTTCAGCATCAATTCCGTCAAAACTAAAACATACACGATGTCTTTTTGGTAGTGTCTTTGCTAATGCTTTAAAAAATGCTGGTGATTTTATTCCACCATTGGTATGTATATTAAAAATTGCTTTTGGTCTTGCATTTACTATTATTTTAACAATATCTAAAAATTTTGGATGGGCAAGTGGTTCGCCAGCAGTGCCAATAAGATTAATCATTAAATAGTTATTACTTAATAGACTACTACTAAATAAATTTTTAATATGTACAATATCAAGTACTTGATTAAATACTACTCCAGGATTTTTATATAAAATATCCTGATTATTTTCATCTGGCCCAACAACATACCTAACGCATACTGGACAAAAACTTTGGCAAATAGTATTAAGTTCTATTTCAATTTCTTTAATTTCATTATACATATATTAACTTAATTTTTTTCCTATTGTTCTCCGAACAATGTCATTATGGCTGAATTCTGCCCAATACAATTCAAAAGCAATTCCGTCCTCTATCCCTTCGAACTGATGGTATTTACCAGGCTGAACTTGCGTGAAGTCACCAGGTCCTAAAATAGTTTCATCAATTAATCCGTCTTGATCAGCTTGCCAAACACGAATAAGCATTTTACCTGACTCAACAAAAAATCCGTTCCATTTAAATTTATGCTCATGCTCGCTGCATTTGTAGCCTGCTTTATATTCGATTCGATGAAATTCAAGTTCACTATTGGCGTGGATTAATTCTGTAGATCCCCATACTTTGCCCGATTTAATTCCCATATTAATATTTCCTTGATTTAACTATTTTACAGTCATTTAATTATAAAGTATAGCAATTTCACAGCATAATGTCAACCTTATTTATTAAACTTATTAAGTAACTAGTGTTTAAATTGGGTACGATCACAATAAATACCAATGGACCAAGCTGAATATTTTCTAGAAATATACAAAATTGGCTTAGTCTAAACTAATAATCATATTAGTTTCTGTTACAGAAAAGGAGAAAAATAATATGGCACAAAGAAAGTTCATGATTGATGGTGGTTTTGAAACATCAGATAATTCAGTCATAGATGGCGATCTGCAGATCGTTGGCAACTTAATGATGGGCAGTACTGTCATTAATTTTGCAGCATGGAGTGAATTGACAGTTAGCGCAACGGTCGATTCAAATACAAAACATGTAATTAATACAGCTACAGGTGCAATCACAATGACAATGCCTGCCGGTCCTGTATTTGGTGATGAAGTTAGAATCATTGACGGCGACGGCAATGCCTCAACTAATAATATCACTATTAACGGAAATGGTAATAATATACAAGGCGATGCAACTGATCTAGTTATTGAAACAGATCGAGCAGCATTTTCATTAGTTTATTACAATGCAGCCAATGGTTGGCTATTAATGGAGATTTAAGAACATGAGTAGAAAATATAAAAATATAAGATATAAAGATACAGGCGGATCAAATATTGATTTATCAGGTATCGTGGAACATATGATACCTACTATAGATTCAGATGGTATTATAGGACAAGATTTGGGATCCCCAAATAAAAAATGGCGTGATTTATACCTATCAAAAGGTTCTTTATATATTGATGGACAAAAAGTCATTGAATCTAATAACGGTACAATTACAGTACAGGCAGATGCAAACCAGAGTTTATTAACTCAAACATCTGGTACTGGTAGTTTGCAATTAAGTTCAGATAACGGTATTCAATTAATGGGCGAGGTTAACGCAGGCACTGGTGACTTAAACATTGGTACAAATATTGATATGAATACTAGTTTAGTTCGTGAACTAGGTAGCCCATTACTAGGCACTGATGCAGCTAACAAAAATTATGTTGATTCACAAGTTGTTGCTGCGCTGGATGCTGGCAATAATGTATCAGCTGCTGACTTAACAGTATCTGGTAACTTGACAGTATCTGGTACAACAACTACAGTAAATAGTGAAACAATTTCGCTTGCTGATAACATTATTGACTTGAACTCTAACTTTACATCGGGTTCGCCAACTGAAAATGCTGGCCTTAAAGTTAAGCGTGGTGATGATGCTGATGTACAAATTCGTTGGAATGAAGCTTCTGACCAATGGGAATACACAAACGATGGTGCTGCATATAGCGCAATCGGTTCTGGCTCAGTTGACTTATCAGGTTATGATACATCAGCAGAAGTAGATGCTAAAGTAGCAGCAGTTGATTTCTCAAACTATGATACATCAACAGAAGTAGATGCTAAAGTAGCAGCAGCCTCAAGTGGCTCATCAAGTTCATCAGATCATGATTTTGTCGCAAGTGGTACACTACCTAACGGAGCACCGGTTGTTCTTAAAGCAGACGGTACGATAGAAGCTGTTGGTGAGGTTCCTACTACTATCGCTGCTGCGATACCATTGGGATCAATTGTAGATTCTACTACTACATCTAGTAGTAATACAAACGCCGGTTTGGCAGGTGATCCAAGCACAGATAATTTATTTGCTCAAGTATATATGGGATCTAATTATCCAGAAATACATCTAAGAACAGGAACAACAGATGCTTCAGGAGCAATCACTTGGGGTGATTCGGTATTACTTGGAAGCGGTGGCGGTGAGCATAATATCGCGTTCAATCCTAATGTTCCTGGACAGTTCCTTGTTACGTGGTACGATCAAAATGATAATTATTATCCTAAGGTTTCAGTGTGTCAAATTACGGGTTCAACAGTTTCTATTGAATCGACAACTACGGTGGCAAATACGAACCAAATGACACAGATCAAATTCGATCCGAATACACCGGGTGAATTTGTTCTTATGTATTCCGATAATCCAAATGGTTATGTGATACCATGTAATATTTCTGGTACTACAGTGACTATTGGTACTCCATTCATATTTGATTCTGATACTAGCGGCGCACTCATAGCATTTGATCCGCATACTGCTGGCAGAATGGCTATTTGTTGGGTCGCAGATAATGGCAAGCCAAGAGTTGTAATTGTAAATCGTTCTGGGTTATCTATGTCTGTTGGAGCATTTATTGAATATAATGCTCATCTAATTCATGCGTCAGCAATTGAATTTGACCCGCAAGTAGCAGATAGATTTGTTATAGCTGGTAAAGGTTGGCACACATCTGGTGGTAATAGCATGTATTCATATGCTGTGTTATGTTCTGTGAGTGGTACAACTATAACTGTTGATAACAAAGTAACTGTTACTGACGGTAACAGCGGAGACATTTTTAACATTGTATTCTCAGAGGATGCAAGTAACATTAATACATTCTCTATGATGTATTATGCAAATACTGATGGCACAGGCGGCAAGGTGCGTTATAGAAAATGTACTATTACAAATAATGCTATTGTAATGGACGCTGAAACAACTATAGGAAGTATTACAACTGTGACGTCTATGTGGGCAGTTCCTTTAACGACTACTCAAATCGCATTAGTGTATTACGAGTCAACATACAAGGCAATCGTGCTTGAATTTGGTGGAGCAGGTTCGCCTGGATCCAACTTAGATGCTGATAACTTTATTGGTGTATCTACAAGTGCATATGTAGACGGAGAAACAGCAACTATTACACTAGATGGTGGTATTTCTACTAACCAAGTTGGTTTAACAGTTGGTGAAATTTATCACGTATTAGATGATGGTACATTATCAACTACTTCAACTGCTACAAGTACTGAAGTTGGTAAGGCATTAAGCAGTACTGATCTACAAATAGATACTAAACGAGCAGTTGACTTATCAGGTTATGATACATCAGCAGAAGTAGATGCTAAAGTAGCAGCAGTTGATTTCTCAAACTATGATACATCAACAGAAGTAGATGCTAAAGTAGCAGCATTGGTTGACTCAGCACCTGGCGCACTAGATACTCTTAATGAGCTAGCAGCAGCACTTGGTGATGATGCAGATTATGCAGCATCAGTAGCAACTACAATGGCAACAAAAGCAACAACTGGTTATGTAGATACCGCAGTAGCAGCAGTTGATTTCTCAAACTATGATACATCAGCAGAAGTAGATGCTAAAGTAGCTAATGCCTCAGGTTCAAGTGGTAGTTATAGCGACAGTGATGTTTTAACATATCTAAGTGGTGGATGGGACTTTCATTTATTACCAGATACAAATGCTACATATGATATTGGTAGTGCAGAAAAGAAAGTAAGACACTTGTTCTTAAGTGACAATTCTTTGTATATTGGTGCTAACACTCTTAGAACGGCAGGAAACAGTTTATTGTTTGATGGCGAAGATGTACAAAATTACGCTAATATTAAGAACAAGCCAACAACACTTGCTGGTTATGGAATTACTGATGAAGTAGATGCTAAAGTAGCTAATGCCTCAGGTGGTTATAGCGAAACATTTACAGCGCCAGACACTATGACAGTTGGTATGCCAGTTCAATACACATCAGAAGGTGGTATTGAGCTAATTGAATCAACACCAATACCTAATTCAATTGGTACGAACACATTCGCTGAATTACCAGACCAATGGGTTGGTAACTATGGCACGGGCTATGAATACTTAATAGGTACGGCAGTTGATCCAAATAACCCAAATCGTTTCGCGATTGTTTACGAAGCAAGCTCCAACATGTCTGGGTCGAATAATGAAAGTAAAATAGTTATTGGTAATGTTGATAGTAGTAACAATATCACATACGGAACTCCAACTACATATTCACCACATGATCAATCCGCTGCCAGCATCAGACCACAGGTGTCATGGTGTGGGACTAGTGACCGAATTGCAATCAGAACATGTTCGATTACGTCTGTTAATTCATTAATAATATGCGAAGTTAGCGGCGTTGATACCGTTACATCTAATAGCACAATGAATTTAGGTAGTGGTTGGCAATTTGGTGATATGGCATTTGTTCCTGGATTACCAAATCATATACTACTGACAAGACGTGATGCGACAGAATTCGAATTAATCGAACTAACAAGTAATACTACGTTTGTCACAAAAGCTACAGCTTCAAACCGAGCCAGTTCAAGTGGCAATGCGGTTGAGTGTTGGTTTGATTTTTTCCCTAATGACGGCTTGAAATTTATTGCGGTTGCTGGTGTAGTCAATGCCCAGGCGATAACATATGTTGGTGAAATATCAGCCACTGGCGATAGCATTTCGCTTGGTGCAAGTACTAATTTCGGGGCTGAGACCATGGGCGGATATGTACGATTGACCAATATTAAATTCAAATCTGGAACAAGTGATACGTTTGTGGTTTGTACTCAAGGTACAACAGATCATGCAAAGGTAGATATGTCGGTTGGTCAAATATCAGGGACAACTGTCACAATGTCGGCACCAGTAACTTATCAGGCCAATGGTGATTACCAGACTGATATGCAAAATGACCGTATATTCTTTAATCCTAATGATACAAACGAAGTAATAGTTATAGAAAATGGATATTATCATACCTTATCTATCGAAGGCAATGTACCAGTAGTAATAGAAACTGTTGATCCGGCGCCAAATGGGTGGAAGTGGGGATTACAACTTGGCTCAGGTAAATTTATATTCATAAGCTGGAAATGGTGGTCTGGTGGTTCATATCAGCCAGTATCACTTACTGTGAATACATGGGGTGGACCAGGAGCAAGTAATTTGGATTCTACTGCAATATTGGGCATTGTAACCAATGCAGCAAGCGTAGGTGAAAATGTAACGGTTGTTACTAACGGCTTAGCAAGTGGATTAACAGGACTAACGGCTGGTGAAATTTATCACGTTAAAGGTGATGGTACATTATCAACTACTTCAACTGCTACATCTGTTAGAATTGGTAAGGCATTAAGCAGTACTGATCTACAAATAGATAATAATTATGCAGTTGACTTATCAGGTTATGATACATCAGCAGAAGTAGATGCTAAAGTAGCAGCATTGGTTGACTCAGCACCTGGCGCACTAGATACTCTTAATGAGCTAGCAGCAGCACTTGGTGATGATGCTAACTACGCAGCATCAGTAGCAACTACAATGGCAACAAAAGCAACAACTAGTTATGTAGATAACGCAGTAGCAGCAGTTGACTTATCAGGTTATGATACATCAGCAGAAGTAGATGCTAAAGTAGCTAATGCCTCAAGTGGCTCATCAAGTTCATTAGATCATGATTTTGTCGCAAGTGGTACGCTACCTAATGGTATCGCTGTTATGCTTAAGAGTGACGGTACCGTAGAGGCTGTGGCAGAGACTACAACAAGCTTTACTGGTGCAGGTAGCGAATTTGTTTACCGCTCAACTGACGGTGTTAGCGAGACTGCATGGTATAGTGAAGGCGACTATCAAGCTATTGAATTTGATCCAAATAATCCTAACAATTTTATACTTGCGTACACTAAAGTATCTAGTCAGGGATATTTGTATGTTGTGGCTGGTACTGTATCAGGTACCGACATCACATTTGGCTCAGAAGAGGTGGTGTATAATGGTCAATCAGGACACATTTCCATAGCGTTTAATCCGTATTCTGCAGGTCAATTCGTGATTGCATGGGGCGCCGCTTCCCATGCTGGTTATTCACGTGGTGGTAAAGTTACAGGTTCATCAATTACACTTGGAACGACTACAGCTACAATAAGAAGCCAGCCTTGCAAATTTAACGTGGTAATCTTTAACCCATATACAAACAATGGCAATGGAGAACATTTTGTTATAACATCTTCAGGTTATGGTAAAATATATAAATGTACCATGGACGGAGCACATAACGTCACTGTAGGACAACATGGTAATATACCAGTTAACACATCTTGGTACCATTGCGGTATACATCATGTGAGTGCTGCATTTGATCCAAATGTAACTGATAGGATTGTAATTGCTTATACAACTGATGGTGGTGGGTATGGCAATCCAAAGGTTATCGTAGGTATGACGAATACCAGTGCACCTTCGTTTAATCAAAACATGGTTGAATATAACAATGCAAACGCAAAATATTCATCAATGGCCTTTTTCCCAGATAATGATGATAAGTTTGTAGTTTGTTTCTCAGATGACGGAAACTCTAATCATGGTAGCTGGATTATAGGTGAAACATTATCAAATAATCAGGTTGGGGTTGGTTCAACGAAGTCAGTATTTAATGCAGGCGCCGTTACAGACATTAAATTCGAATTTGAAGGTGATGGTTCTGATAAGTGTTTTGTTAACTATGTAAATGCAAGTGGTGAAGCAGTAATGCGTCAAGGTACATATTCTGGTACAACCATAACATTTGGTGATGAAGTTGTTATTAGCACTAATGTATCTCGTACGGCAGTGGCGCATGACCCAAATACAAGTGGCCAGATGGTAGTTGCATTTGCCGATGGTGGTAATAACGATTATGGTACTGCGGTTGTAGTTGGTGTTGATCAACAAATATCATCAACAACCATGGATGCTGATAAGTTTATTGGTATGTCTACAAGTACATATGCAGACGGAGAAACAGCAACTATTACGCTAAAAGGTGGTATTTCTACTAACCAAGTTGGTTTAACACCTGGTGAAACTTATCATGTATTAGACGATGGTTCATTATCAACTACTTCAACTGCTACAAGTGCTGAAGTTGGTATGGCATTAAGTCCAACAGCAATATTACTTAAACATCTTTAAGTAGTACAGTAAGTTAGCTTAATTTAGCTCAAGAATACAAAAGCCCCTTAATTGGGGCTTTTTATTTAAATTTAATCCTTGGCCTTTTAAATTCCGTATTTACAATATAACCCTACAGCAAGACTACCCCAGCATAGGACTCCGCCTAATATAATTAGAGCCCATTGTTTTAATTCATTCATTTCTCCAATTACCTCGCTGTTCTCGTACAAAGCTAGTCGACAAAAAAGCCCTAACTTGGAGCGGGTAGAGAGAATCGAACTCTCATCATTGGGTTGGAAACCCAAGGTAATAGCCTTTATACGATACCCGCAATAAGGGGTTTTTGCACAGAACCCTAACTGCTTTGACAGTTTTATCGTTAGCAATGATGGTATGAGCTTGCTACGAATGGGCTGCCTGCCTATGTGGCGGAGAAGGAGGGATTTGAACCCTCGTTACGCTTTCACGTAAGCCGGTTTTCAAGACCGGTGCATTCAACCACTCTGCCACCTCTCCTAAATTATGGCGGGAATGAAGGGACTCGAACCCTCGGCATCCTGCGTGACAGGCAGGTACTCTAACCAACTGAGCTACATCCCCATAATTTATGGTGCGAGTGGGGAGACTTGAACTCCCAATCCTTACGGCGCAAGATTTTAAGTCTTGTGTGTATACCAATTCCACCACACTCGCATAATTTGGCTCCTCGACCTGGACTCGAACCAGGGACCAATAGATTAACAGTCTACTGCTCTACCAACTGAGCTATCGAGGAATCACTTAATGTGGGTGCGAATATTAATGATCCACAGGCCTTTCGTCAAGAGCATTTTTTTATTTTATCTGAATAACTTAGGTTTTTTTGATAGGTTTTTAGGTACGCAGGATTTGTCGGGCTAAAGTCTTACTTCTGTGTCCAATAGCATGTTGTTTTTGAGATTAATTTAGCTGGCATTGGTGCGATTAAAAAGAAACTTCGAACCAATTTGAATAACCTATAATAGTCACTATGAGCAAGGCTGTTAAAACGCCCTTAAGGATAGGGCTGTGATAGAATGGATGTCGTGTGTGTAGGCCGTGTTTAGACTTGGCCTGGATCATGGCCAGTTAATAGAAGAGGGGAAGTTGTGAGTATTGAAGATCAGTTATTGGCGGCCGTGGTTGGACCGTTGGCGGTCAGTTATCACCAGCTGACGAATGATAGCCACAAGCACAGCGGGCCGGCTCAGGACAGTCACTTTAGTTTGTTATTAGTGTCTGATCAGTTTGTAGGACTAATGCCGGTGAAACGTCACCAATTGGTATATGGTTTGGTAGGTGATTTGATGAATAACCCTATCCATGCCTTAGCATTGCATTGTTATACGCCACAGCAATGGGCCCAAAAAAATAGTATGCCTGCGGCGCCTGATTGCATGGGTGCCAGTAAAGATTAATCAAAAAAAGGGCGGCTCTTTATAGAACCGCCCCATTCAGGTGTTGCCAATTGATACTTAAAGGCCTAGAAATCGCCAGTGCCTGTAAGTGCCGCCTTGCGCTCGCTGATAAAAGCTTGTAAAGCTTCGTCGATCGCTGGATCTAACTCTGGTGCTTGGTATGCGCTCAGCTTTTTCTTCCACTGTAAGTTAGCCCGCTGACGCATGTCCAGGCTGCCATCTTCTTCCCATTGTTCGAAACTATTGTTGTCGGTTAGGTCAGACATGTAAAAGGCCGTTTGAAAGTTGGCTTGAGTATGGGCGCAGCCTAGGTAGTGATTGCCGGGTCCTACTTCGCGGATAGCATCCATCGCTTGACCATTTTCGCTCATATCAATACCTTGAGTGAGGGTATGCATCATGCCGAGTTGGTCCAGATCCATCACAAACTTCTCGTAGTCCATGACGAGGCCGCCTTCCATCCAGCCAGCAGAGTGAAGAACGAAGTTAACACCGGCCATCACGGTCGAGTTTAGTGTATTAGCACTTTCGTAGGCGGCTTGGGCATCAGGGATTTTGGAGCCAGGTAGTGAGCCACCGCTGCGGAAAGGTACGCCCAACCGGCGAGCAAGTTGTGCCGCCCCATAGGTCACCAAAGACGGTTCTGGGGTGCCAAAAGTGGGGGCGCCTGACTGCATGGAGATGGAGCTAGCAAAGGTACCAAAAATACACGGTGCGCCTGGCGCATAGAGTTGAACAAAACTCATACCCGCCAGTACTTCGGCTAAAATTTGCGCCAAGGTGCCGGCGGAGGTTACCGGAGACATGGCGCCAGCCAGAATGAAAGGTGCAATGATGCAGGCCTGGTTGTTACGTGAGTAGACCTTAGCAGCACCTAGCATTGTATCGTCAAAGGTCATTGGCGAGTTGGCATTGATTAAACTGGTAGTAACGGTGTTGTTTTTTACAAACTCTTCACCAAATACAATCTTGGCCATATCGATGGTGTCTTGGGCCCGGTCAGGCGCAGTAACAGAGCCCATGAAGGCTTTGTCACTGTACTTGATGTGGGAGTACAGCATGTCTAGATGGCGAACCTCAACTGGGACGTCTACGGGCTCACAAATGGTGCCACCGGAATGGTGCATGTAAGGCGACATGTAGGCCAGTTTAACGAAGTTTTGGAAGTCTTCAATGGTGGCGTAACGGCGGCCGCCGTCAAGGTCACGCACAAATGGGCAGCCATAGCCCGGCACAAATACCGTGTTGTTGCCACCGATTTGTAGATTTCTGGCCGGGTTGCGCGCATGCTGAGTATACTCAGCGGGGGCGTTCTTTTGAATGATTTCTCGGCACATGCCACGCGGGAACTTTACCAGTTCGCCTTCTACCGTCGCTCCAGCCTTTTTTAAAATCTCCAATGCTTCAGGATCGTCGCGGAATTCAATTCCCATTTCCGCAAGAATGGTTTCGGCATTGTTTTCGATCTGCTCTAGAGCCGCCTCATCTAACACCTCAAACGGCTTAATCTTGCGGGTGATATACGCGGGGGTGTTAGCTACCGTATTGGTGCGATTACTCTGGCGACCAGCACGGCCACCACCGCTGCGACGACGTCCACGGGCTTCACTCATGTATCTGCTCCTGAAAAGGTTGTGCTCCTGTTTTTATAACAGGTAGTAAAGTATGTTGATGAGGGCATTGTGCCGTTATGGCGGCTTGGCTGCTGACGGGCTGGCGACTTGCATCTACTTCAAAACGTCATGTCGGTCTTATTTGCATACCGTGTGCAACTTTATTTCAAGTTGAGCATATATGCAGTATGAATTGCGCTCATGTTGCTTTGAAAATATCTCGCGTCGATTGCTGACTTAACACATGGTAGGGCACCCGCTATATCTGTAAAATTGGCCTTAATCATCAGTTTTTAGGAAGTCCTCATTATGAGTACAAATGCATTACAAAAGGCTTTGGCCGAAAAAGGCTACTTGCTAGCTGACGGTGCTACTGGCACTAATCTGTTCACCATGGGCTTACAAACCGGTGATGCGCCTGAGTTGTGGAATGTTGATTATCCAGAGCGCATTCAAGCACATTACCAGAGTTTTGTTGATGCGGGTTCTGATATCGTTTTAAGTAATACCTTTGGCGGTACTCACTTTCGTTTAGCTTTGCACAATGCCCAAGATCGTGTAGCCGAATTGAATGCGGCTGGGGTGCGTATTGCGCGAAAAGTGGCTGATGCCATCGTTGATCGTAAAGTCCTGGTAGGTGCTTCAATAGGCCCTACAGGTGAATTGCCTGAACCAATGGGCTCGTTAACAAAACAAGCAGCGGTTGCGGCCTTTGCCGAACAGGCTGTAGCACAAAAGGAAGCGGGGGCTGATGTTGCGTGGATTGAGACGATGTCCTCCATAGCCGAAGCCGAGTGGGCTGTTGAAGGTGCTAGCCAAGCGGGTTTGCCGATTGTGTGCACGTTTAGCTTTGATACTAATGGTCGTTCCATGATGGGCGTTACCCCGGCGGATATGGTTGCTGCTTGTAATCACAGTGCCTACCACCCCTATGCTTGTGGATCCAACTGTGGTGTTGGAGCATCAGAACTGGTATTGGCCGTGCGCAATATGCGCAAGGCACCCGGTGGTGATAAAGCGGTGATAGTAGCAAAGGCTAATTGTGGCATTCCTGAGTATGTTGATGGCGCTATTCATTACAATGGTACCCCAGAGTTAATGGCCAAATATGCCACCATGGCTGTTGATGCCGGGGCTGATATTGTTGGCGGCTGTTGTGGCACTTCGCCCACTCATATTGCGGCCATGCGTTCGGCTTTGGATGCCCATACCAAAGGTGAGGCGCCTTCCTTAGAGGATATTGTGGCGGCACTGGGCGAGGTTTCAAAAGGTGGAGCTGCGCAATTTGCCGGTGACTTAAGCGTAGAAGGTGGCTCTGCTAGTGGTGATACAGGTAGGCGCCGAGCGCGGCGCCGCTAGTGGTGGATCTGGGCTGGCTTGCATAAACCCGCCCAGACATCTTAGGCTGTTACTTCTTTTTTAACGCAATGCCTTGGCCTGCAGCTGCCGGCTGAGCTAGTTCGCTGTGCTGGGCAGCCAAGCGTTGCAGGTTGCTAGCAAACTCTTCATCAAAGTTTGTCACTCGTTCTTGTTGCAGGTTGTAGCTCAAAAATAATTTTTCGGCAGTGGCGAGCAACTCTTCTTGGGCATTGTACATCCTGTGGAATAGACGCAGACGCTTACTATCGTGTTGCAAAATTTGGGTGTCTACATGCACGTCTTTACCAAGACCTATTTCCTGTAGGTAACACAGGTGAGTTTCTATGGTGAACAGGGTGAATCCTGTGCTCTTGATGCTGTCAAAGGTCATGCCAAGGTAATCTTGAGTGGCATCGGTGGCCTTACTGAAGATCACTAGGTAGTAGGCTTCGTTCAGGTGGCCGTTATAATCAATCCAGTCTTCTATCACTTTTGTTTCTAG
>ENA-UZXC01002576-UZXC01002576.1-metagenome-genome-assembly--contig:-Day-2-25m-contig-2576_pt1 | contig 43846 bp, 44 predicted proteins | sample MGYA00260340_ERZ794900 | MGnify/ENA metagenome assembly ERZ794900 | reverse complement strand
GGCATTTTCTCCAAATCAAAAGCTTGCAGTTTATAGCGTTCTATTAAGTTTATTAATATTGACCCATATTGAGGGTTGGTAGCATATCCTGCCTTTCTTAAACCTTTACACCACCCTTTGTAATCTGTTAATCTTAACTCAAAAAGTGGGTGGTATCTCCAATTTGTGCGTAAAAATTCAGAGTGATCCTTGTATGAAGATAATACATCAGGATACGCTCTAAAACATTCATCAGGAGCATCGTCATCAGCATAAATTACATTCCCGGTCCAACTTCCTTTGCATTTTATACCAAAGTGATTATTGGCATATTTTGCCAATCTACTGTTACCGCTGTTACTTTCAAGAATACCTTGGGCCAGAGTTATACTTGCTGGCACACCACTTCTGTGCATCTCTATTACAGCTAAATCTTTATATTTTTCTATGTACTCTGCAGGAGTTTGCTTTTGAGCAAACACAGGCGTTGAGCACAATACGGATATGATTATTATAAGATTTCTCATTTGAATATTTTAGACAATTGCCAAAAGTAGTTTAGTGGTTAAAACTGCAGAGCAACTTTTATACACTTATCGACATGTAATGTAATGAATTGTCTTTAAAAGCGTTTTATTTGAAGTTACTATTAAACAGTTAATGAAAAAGTTTCTATTTTTAGTTTTAACGATTAGTTTTTCCGTATTAGTATTTGGTCAAAATGTGCCACCAGCAAAGTGGTCTCATTCCGTTGCAAAGAAGGAAATTAAATTAGGTGATGTAATTGAAGTTGTATACGAGGCTGTAATTCCTGAGGGAATGCATATTTACTCTAACGATTATGGAGATTGCCCACCTATAAAAGCGAAATTTATTTTTATTAAAAACAGTTCTTTTGAGCTAGTAGGAGGTGCTAAACCAATCGGTTCTCACAAGTATGTAGATGACATTTTTGAATGTGAGGTTGCAGACTTTGAAAATAAAGCTGAGTTTAGACAAAAGCTAAAAGTACTGAGTGCTAGCCCAAAAATAAAAGGAACACTTGAGTACCAAATGTGCACTCCTGACGGCATGTGTGTACAGCACGAGTACGATTTTGAGGTAAAAGGATTTAAAGTAGATCAAGAAAGCACTCCAGTAGTTGTTCCCACCCCTGATCAATCAAAACCAAAGGAAAAGAATCCTGAAAAGGAAGATCAACCTGAAACTCAAACAGATCAGCCTGAAAATTCTAATACGGCTTGCTCTACTTGCGATAGCGTTGTAATTGCTAAAATTGACGAAATTTTAGGGAATACAGGAGCTGGAGCTGCAACAGAATTTGGTGAACTAATAAATGCAGACGAAGTAAACTACACAAGCTACAAGGCAACATCAGAAACGGATACTGCCTCTTGTGTTAAAAAAACATTTAACGGACAATCTACAGAAGAAAATATTTCTTATTGGGGCTTTTTTCTAGTTGCATTTCTATCAGGATTAGCTGCTCTGCTTACACCTTGCGTTTTCCCAATGATACCTATGACGGTTTCTTTCTTTATGAAAGATGGAAGCAAGGCTAAAGCTAGAAAAAATGGAATTATTTACGGATTAAGTATCATTCTTATCTATGTATTTATTGGAACATTAGTAGCTGCTACGGCTGGCGAGGCCGCCGCAAATTGGCTTTCTACACATTGGCTACCCAATACATTCTTCTTTCTAATTTTTGTAGTTTTTGCAGCTTCATTTTTTGGAGCTTTTGAAATAACATTACCAAGCTGGATTGTAAATAAAGCAGATCAACAAGCAGATAAAGGCGGTTTAACAGGTATCTTTTTTATGGCCTTTACCATTGTGTTGGTATCATTTTCTTGCACAGGGCCAATTGTTGGTAGTATTTTAGTGGAGGCAGCTGGAGGTAAATTTTTAAAACCTCTCGTTGGAATGTTTGGTTTCTCATTGGCCTTTGCCATTCCATTTGCATTATTTGCGATTTTCCCAAGTTGGTTAAACAACCTACCTAAATCTGGCGGATGGTTAAACTCTGTTAAGGTAGTTTTAGGATTTTTAGAATTGGCTTTTGGTTTAAAATTCTTAAGTGTAGCAGATCAAACGTACCACTGGGGATTATTAGATAGGGAAATTTACATTGGTTTATGGATTATCATTTTTACCCTAATGGGCTTATACTTACTAGGCAAGCTTAAATTTTCTCATGATAGTGATATGCCTTTTATAAAAGTACCCAGACTTTTAATGGCCATAGCAACATTTGCCTTTGTCACTTATCTGGTTCCAGGTTTAGTTGGAGCTCCTCTAAAGGCTCTTGCAGGTTATTTGCCTCCAATGAGCACGCACGATTTTAACATTGTTCAAAAAATAATTAACCCAAATGAGATAACTCAAGGTTATATGGGGGTTAAACCAAAATATAATGAAAAGCTTCATTTGCCAGATGGAATAAAAGGATACTTTGATTACGAACAAGGAATGGAAGTTGCCCGTAAAATTGGCAAACCTGTATTCTTAGACTTTACAGGTCATGGATGTGTAAATTGCAGAGAAATGGAAGCTAGAGTGTGGTCAGACTCTCGGGTTCATAAGTATTTGGAAGAAGACTATGTTGTTATTTCGCTTTATGTGGATGATAAAGATTTAGAATTGCCTAAAGATGAGTGGCATTATAGCAAAGGAGGAAAGCTTATTAAAACTTTGGCTAAGAAAAACAGTAACATACAAAAATGCTTCTTTGGGGCTAATGCTCAACCTCAATACGCATTGCTAGACAATAGAGGCAACTTGCTTCAACCAACAAGAACTTACGACCTTAATAAAGAGAAATATATCACTTTCCTTAAAAGCGGCTTAAAAGAATATAAGAAGCGTATGAAAGCGGAAAAAATTAAGAGATAACATGAGTATTAGATCACACTTTACTGAAGCTCAATCTATACTTGAAGCATTTCTTGCGGACGATAAAAACTTTGAAGCAATAGAATCTGCAGGTAAACTTCTGGTAGACAGCATTAACCAAGATGGCAAAATACTAAGTTGTGGAAACGGAGGTAGTCTTTGTGATGCCATGCATTTTGCGGAAGAGTTAACCGGCAGGTACAGAGACAACCGCCCTGCAATTGGAGCAATTGCTATTGGAGACGCAAGTCATATGGCCTGTGTTGGAAATGACTATGGATATGAATATGTTTTTTCGCGTTATGTTGAGGGAGTTGGCCGTAAAGGCGATGTTCTTTTGGGCATTAGTACAAGCGGCAACAGCCAAAATGTAATTAATGCTATTAGTGCAGCAAAAGCAAAAGGCATGAAAGTTATTGGCTTAACTGGAAAAGACGGCGGTAAAATGGCTGGCTTATGTGATGTGGAAATTAGAGCTCCTTTTTCTAAATACGCAGATAGAGCACAAGAAATTCACATTAAGGTAATACATAGCCTAATAGATTTTATTGAGCGAAATCTTTAATGACTACATATACTCAAATTTTATACCACCTAGTTTTTAGTACCAAAGGAAGAGAAAAAACCTTAACTAAAGATAAACGAGAAGATCTATACAAGTACATCTTCGGAATATTAAAAAGGAAACAATGCAACTTATATAGAGTAGGTGGAACCGAAGACCACATACACATAATAACTCAAGTGCATGCAAGAGTTGCACTAGCAGAATTAGTAAAGGAAATTAAGGTGGCCAGCACTCTGTTTGCCAAAGAAAAAAAGCTTTTTCCCCATTTTAAAGGGTGGCAATCTGGCTATGGTGCATTTACTTACAATATTGACCAAAAAGATAACTTAATTGATTATGTAATAGATCAGGAAGAAATTCACAGTAAAAAACCTTTTGAGGAAGAATATCTTGATTTATTAAAAGAGCATAGTGTAGATGTAGACATGCGTTATTTTAAATAGAATTAACACTTGTAGGTAGCTCCCTAGAAATTGACTAATTCTTAAATAAATTTTAATAAAGCGGTTACAATTTAAACTTTAAATATTTAATCTTCTTGCCATCCGCCAGCCACATTTTTTCGTAGAATGTTTGGATATTGGATAAATATTCTGGAATCTCTTTCCATGTATAAATATCATCGCTATCTGCATAAATCTCCAGGTTTTGATCTTCAATTACTTCTTTGGTATAGTTATAAAATCGCGTAGAATCTGACTTTAAATTCATAATCGCTCCATCTTTGGAAATGCTTCTATACCTATCCAAAAACATAGCATTGGTTAGCCGTTTTCTTTCTTTAGCGTGTTGTGGATCTGGGAATGTTATCCAAAACTCATCAATTTCATCTTTCGCAAAAAACTCTTCTATGTTACCAATCATTAACCTATGAAATCCTACATTCTTAATCCCATTTTCTATAGCATATTGAGCTCCTTTCCAAATTCTGTTTCCTTTTACATCAACACCTATAAAATTACGATTAGGAAAACGCTCTGCTAGCCCTATAGTATACTCGCCTTTGCCACACGCCAATTCAACTGTAATTGGGTTGTCATTCTTAAAATAATCACTTTTCCATTTGCCTTTCATCTCTTTGTCATATTCAAAGCAATTCTCAAAAGCTGTAACCTCCGCAAATTTTTGAAGCTTTCCCTTTTTTCCCACGGGGCGAATTTAGTTATTAGAAGAGAGTTATTACTTTTTTCTGATACTGTTATGTTGAAGAAGTAAGAGGAATCGATGACCTTTGCATTGAGAAGAACATTGAAATTAAGTTTATCCATTTTATTACTTTTAGTCGCTGGTCGCATAAATGCTCAAAACAATCCTATAGACTATTCTAAATTGTCTAATTGGGCAGCACACCCGCTCATTGCAGATGCTTCTGACTGGACCAACCCTTCTGATTCTTTTTATGATGTTGATGTATTTTTTGTGCAACCAACTATCTACACTCAAAAAAAGTTTAAATCTTATTCTGCTTCCATTAATGACAAAAAGCTCAGGAAATCCATCCAAGAGTCTACTATTAAAAATCAAGCAAGTGTTTTTAATGGGTTAACAAATGTTTATTCTCCGTACTACAGACAAATGCACTATGATGGATACTTTGAAGAGGATTCTGTAAAAAAAGAGCAAGCTTCAGCGGCGTTTAGTGTTGCATATAGCGATGTTCTAAATGCTTTTAACTATTTCTTAAAGCATTACAACAACAATAAGCCTTTCGTTTTAGCTGCTCATAGCCAAGGCACTAACCATAGCGAACGCTTGTTAAAGGAAGTTATTTTAATAAATAATGATTTAAAAGACAGATTAGTTATAGCCTACCTAGTAGGTATGCCAATACAAAACTCTTTTAATGCCCTACCCAATTGCCAAAATCCAAACCAAACCAAATGCTTTATATCCTGGCGAACTTTTAATGCATCATTTAATCCTCCAATACAAGGAGACACTATTGTTTGTTCTAATCCAATAACATTTAATAGCAGTAACAATTGGACTACCAGCTCAGCTCATAAGGGAATATTATTTAAATCCGGAAAGTTAAAACTAAAAAATGCTGTTTCTGCCAAAGCAAGCAATGGCTGGTTAAGCATAAAAATTAACAAATGGCCACATAAATGGATATATAATTGGGATGACTATCACGCTGCTGATTACAATCTTTTTTGGAATAATATTAGAGATAATTTAGGCATTAGACTTAAGATTTACAACAAAAATAAAAATCAAACTAATGTTAGCAATGTCAAAAAATCAAAATCAAACTAATTATATATTCGCACTCATTCCACAAACATGAACAAGCATACTTTTTTAAAGATTAGTAGATTATTTCTGAGTTTTCTATTTGTTTTTGGGGCTATTAGCAAGCTTATCTCTATGCCATTTTTTGATGGCATGGTTGCAGAGCTGTTTTTAGGAGACAACTATTTTAACAATGCAAAAGGTATGTTTTGGACCCAATTAGTCGGCAGAATTTTAGTCGCTGTAGAGTTAGTTATTGGTGTTGCATTATTGCAGAACAAATGGTTTAAAAGTATAGTACTACCTGCTACCATTATTACCCTTTTACTGTTTACTATTCATTTATTTTACGCAAGCTTAAACACACCTAATGGTTTTACAGAAGGTAACTGTGGTTGCTTTGGAGATGTTTTACCTATGACTAATCTGGAAAGTATTTGGAAAAATATAATTGGCCTTGCAATAGGAGTTTGGGTTTGGTTTAAATATACAGCAGAGAATAAATTTTCATCCTGGGTATCACCAACAATGCTTGGTTTAGTTACCATGTTTACGCTTTCTTTTGGCATTAAAAGTTACGGTAAAACAGAAGCTTTTACACCTCTTAGTGCAGTAAATACAGATAGCATTCTAACCCAGACTAAGGTTGAAGCTGAAAACGTAATTATAGGATCTGAAAAGCCACAAGAAGAGTTAATAATAAGTTCAAAAAGTAAGCCTACAGATAAGCCAATTAACGAGGAACCGAAACAAGCTGTAATTCCAGAGATTGAACCTGAAATTAAAACCAGTGCACAAGCACCTCCAAAGCCAAATACCGCAGATATAATTCTTCAATATGCTAAAAATCTCAAGAGTCAAAATCTAAAAAATGGCAAAAAAATAGTTTGCTTATTTAGTATGACTTGTAGCCATTGTCAAGAAGTATATAAGGACATCTGTTCTATGTCTGATAATGATAAACTACCCAATATATCTTTGGTAAACTATGGAACGGAATATGAACAAAACTATTTCTTTAGTCAAGCTGGAAACTTCAAGCACCTCCATAGTCTTATCACAGATTACACCGACTTTAAACGGATGTTAGAAGGACACACTTACCCTCGTATACTTGTTTTTAACAACGGTGAAATAGCTAAAGAATGGGATGTAGACAGCTATACCAAAGAAGACTTTATGCAGTACTTTGGCATTGAAAAAATTGAAGAAAAAGAAGAGAGCGGCGGAGGTTTACAACTTGAAACTGGTGGATCCCCTTGGTAATAAAAACTAATAGATTATCAATCTAATGATTTAAAATTTCTGTTTAATCTTAAATACTTTTTAATTAAACCATAAAAAATATCTACCTCAAAATCGTTCACAACTTAACGGGCTAATAAATTAGGGGTTTGTATTGTGCTGAAAGGGTTTCACTTTGGCTTTTCATTGTATTTAATTATAAAAATAGAACTTTTTTGTCCCATTTATGATTAAAATCATACAATAATGACCAATATTGGTTTGTTATGTGAGCAAAGTCACTTTAGAGTTTAAAATCGTATTTAACTTTGTAGTAGCATTTCAAACAAGATGTGAATTGTAAGGAGATAACATCTTCTTGTTTGAATTAAAGCAATTAAAATATTGATGTTTCATTGAGATAAAGGTGTTTTTAACCAATGAAATAATCTAAAGACTATATTAACGGGGGTTAATATTTTTAGGGTTAATCGATGCCGGTAGATTTTTCTTCCGGCATCTTCTTTTTATACCCTTAATGTTTAATGAAAAATGATAACTCGAATTTTTACTTATGCAGTAATAACCGGTTTTAGATTATCTTAATTTAAGCTGTAAACCAATTTTTAAGTTTTGAAGTTGAGCTTTCTGTTCGTACGTAGTAAACATAGAACCTATGGATTTTGAATACCCATAACTGCCCCAAACGTTAAGCTTAGAACTTAACTTATACTTTACTCCCACAGACCCAGAAATTTGCAATAGCTGCTTAGCAATAAATGATTGACTAGATAAGTCCATTACATTAGATAAATATTTTGTTCCTGTAGAATCCACAACTTGCTCAACATTTGAGTATTTGCCCTTAGCACTTTTTAGAAACCCAATATTTACTCCAGCTTCGCCAAAATATATTAATCTGTTTTTTTGTATTTGGTATTGTAAGGCGAGTGGAATATTTATATATATAAAATTAGCCACACAATTAGGGCATTCAATAACTTCTTTATCTGTACCGGTAGAATCTATACGTTCAGAAATTAGAGCAGCAAAATCTCCATTTTCAAGATCTTGGTAGTTTCTCTTTATTAAATGATAGCTCGTATCAAATAGCCAATCGGTTTCTGTGCTTAAGTAGTTTGTTTGCTCTTGTATTTTAAGCATCTCTAAACCCGACTTAATTGCCCAATTATTCTTTCTAACTTCCACATTTAAGCCATAACTAAATGCGTTAAGTGGCTTTTCTTGCTCTTTTAATTTATTTAAACCATCAAATTGCGATGTTCTTTTATATAAGTTAAGTCCAACAAATGGAGATATTGATATATCTAACTTCTGTTTTGGGTTTGGCAGTTTACTAATCGTTGTGCTTTTACTTTCTTGTTTTGAAGTAAGAATTACATCTCTTATTGAAGTTAGTTCTACCTTCTCATCAACCTGATATTGCGGAGAGAAACCATTGTTTAGAGGAAAATAATTTGTTCCTAATCCAAATGGACTACTGTAATCAATTACCCCCGCACATCCTATCATATCATTCATATTTATAGGAAACATAAATTGAGGTAACTCTAGTTGTGAAGGGTCAAAAACAAAAGTTGACGTAATAGAATCATCCACAGTTAAACAATCTAAGTTTACCTGGTTGTTTTGTATTTTGTTGTTATCTATTCTTTTTACCACACCACTGTAATCACCAGATAAATCAATGCTAGAACTTTGATTTCTTACACCAAGAAAATAGCCAATGCAACCTACTATTAACAATAATCCCAAACCACTAAATATCCAATTATACTTAGCCCAAAAACCCACTTTTTGGCTATCAAGTAGTGTTTCCATTTCTTGCCAATGAGCGTCAGAATACTCTAAACCTTGCTGGTCTAAGTTATCCTTAAATATATCGTCTATTTTACTCATACTCTTATCTCAATCCTTTTTTTTTCACTTGCATAAAGTTGCTCAATTGCTAATTTTAGCTTTTTACGAGCATCGCTTACATGCCACTTGCTTGTCCCTTCTGAAATACCTAAATAATCTGCTATTTCTTTATGCTTAAACCCATCTATTGCATACATATTAAAAACCCTTTGAGTTACATCTGGAAGTGTTTTTAGCAACATCCTTAAATCCTCAACTTGTAATTTTTGCTCACCTAAATTAAAGTCAACATTTTCGTTAACATCAGCATAATCTGTTAAATGAATATTTGCTATGTATTTTTTCTCCTTTCTAAACTCATCTATAAAATGATTTACCATTATGTTGCGTATCCAAGTTGCTAAGGCATACTGGTTATCATATTTATTTAAGTTTTGTAGTACTTTTAAAAAACCGCCATTTAGTCTTGATACAACATCATTACTATTTGTCACATATCGTAAAGCAATGCTACTCATTAAAGGGAAATACAATTTATATAAGCCGTTCTGAGAACGTCTGTCATTTTTAATGCATCCTTTTATAAGTTCTTGCTCACTCATAGTAATTTAGCAAAGCCAAGTTATGGCTTTGCTAAAAGCTTTTTATTTACTTAGTAACAGTTTTATTGTTTTGTTTTCGTTGCCAGCTTGTAAATGGATAAAGTACAACCCATTTATCTGATTTTTCAAATCTAAAGATAATAAATTATCACCGGTGGTCATATTTTGGTAACGTTCTAATACTACTTCACCTATAGAGCTTAACAACTTAATTGTTACATTTTTAGAAGATTTTAATTCTACACTTAGGTTTACAATACCATTACTAGGATTTGGGTAAGCCCTAATTCCTGTAACAGATTTAGCAGGTATACTTGCTCCAATTAGATTAGTTTGATCCATTACATTTGCCAATACAATACCAGAAGTACAACCTAAAGTACTATAAAAATTAAATTGCTTACAAATAGTATCTAAGCAATTGGTGGTTCCATCTTGCATTTGCATACAAATATTAAAGTTAGAGTTATTTGTTACTCCTGTATAGGTGTGACTAGGGTTGCCAGATTTTGATGCAGAACCATCTCCAAAACTCCAAGAATACTGTGTGGAATTTGTTGCACCTTGACTGTTATTTACAATATATATTTTGCATTTATCTAAAGAATCTATTCCAAAATAAAACGATGCAACACAATCTGGGTTACGCTGAATATCTTTACCTAAAGAATCACAAAGGTTTCCTTGAGCATCATAAACCAAATACCACACAACAACTCCTTGCTGGCCTGTAAAAGTATGGCTGGCGTATTGCCCTTGGTAATCTGTAGAAGTTGAACCTTCTCTTACAGTAAATTTAGAAGAACCTCCAGTTGGCGGTGTACTACCTTGAAAATAGAACTTATCTTTATTAACAGAATCTGTGTAGAAACTAAAATCCGCAGTACAAGGTTCAGGCACATATATACCACATGTTGTTACTGGAGAACTTAAAAAACCGCCATAATTGGCTTCGCCAAATATGTTATTGTTATCGTGGTAATCATATATAAAACTGTCAATTATTAAGGTATCTGTTGTACCCCAGTAGTTGTTGTTAAATGTAACATCCTTATAGGTGGATGGATTACTATTTGAACCATAAATTTCTACCTTTCTACCTTGAGTAGTGCCTGGGTAAAAATCAAGGAAATTATTTCCTTTAAATTCTACAACATCCAAGTTGGTGGTAGCCACAAGTCTCCAAATTTTAATCATTGGATTATGGATTGTAGAAAATCTATTTCCAGATTTATCTATTGTGTTATTGTAAAACAAAAATTGCTTTGGAGTACTTCTAAAATTAAACTCTATTCCATCTTCAATTTCTATAAATCTATTACAGCTAATATCTGCTACGCTATCTACATCAAAATCATAATAATTTACAATATTTCGTACTTCACTCTTTTGCATTTTAAGAACATTGGCAGTCATTCCAAGTCCAGAACCGTTAATAATTTTACTGTTTAAAAAAGTTAAAGTATCAAATACTGCTGTTGAAGAAATAGGATATGTATTTGCTTGATAACTATAAAAAGTGCAGCTATCTATTAATACATTAGGAAATGTATTAAAAGTTGAAATACCATAGAAAAAATTATGGAAATAAACATTCTTAAAATCAACTTCCACTTTTTCCATATAGAAAAGTTGGTTAACTCTTACAGAATCTCCGCCAATAGAACAATGAGAAAAAACAAATCTTTGCTTAGTCACTTCATAGGTTTTTTTCTTTAACCTAATATTTATATTGTTAATTCTAATTACCGAATCCTTAGTTCCTTTTGCGTTGATAATGCCATTAACATCTAATTGAATATAACTTGTTGCATATACCTCAACCCCAGGGTTTATTGTAATAATGGCAGCACTATCAATAAGTGTATTTTGAGAAACAATATATGGACTACCAGCTAAATCCCAAGTTTGAGATGAGGTTATAATAGTTGGTAAATTAGTTTGGGCATTTATGCTTTTGAACCCGATTAAGCAAAAAAACAGTGTTAGAGCAGGAATTAATCTTTTCATAATATTGGATTATTTACTCCTATATACGTAAGGACTTATTAAATGGTTGGGTATGACAAAGAAAAAGCGAAGATTTCTCTTCGCCTTTTTTACTTAATGTCTAATTACTGGTGATTTTATACTTGGGGTTGGGCTCTTACCACCTCCCCAACTGTTATTTCCCCTTCCGTCTCCATTTCCGTTAAAGATATTGTCAATTCCTTCATTTCTATGTTGTGGCCTATATGAATTAGATGATCTATTTTCATTGCAGGGATCACAAGTAACAATAATTTTGTTAGCATCCTCTGGATCAACGTAATACGTTTCTTTTGTTTCTTTATAGTATCCATCTTTAACCTTCACTTTTTCGTGTTTCGATGAACTAAGGTCAAATATTAAGCCCACCTTAAATGCATTATGGTTATTTAACTTTGGAATATAATTTAAGCTATATGCCGTACCAATAAGATTACTGCGGTCTAAATCCACCATATTTCTGTCTTCTCCTTGCACTATTTCATATCTAAGATCAAGAGAAGCAAAATCTGTTAACCTTAATCTCAACCCTGCTCCCGCTTGCACCACAAAAGAAGTGTTAGAATGTACATTTTCTCTTGAAGTGGGTTCTACATCTACTGGAGCATTGTACATCCCAACTGTTTGGCCTGTAAAATGCACTCTAGGGCCTGCCGCCAAATTTATATATGGCATTATCGCTCCTTTTGCATACTCCAAATGTGCACGCAATAAAAAATCGTGGGTGCTAGATGATAAATATGTATAACCTAAGTCATTATTTATTGTATTTAAAATCACTTCTTTTTTAGTAGATCTTCCATTGGCCTGAAAACCCCAATCAAACCCTCCATAAAGTGCTATATCTTTTATCTTTATTAGGTTGCCGCTCATTAACTGAATGTTCATTCCGTGAGAGTTATTTTCATTGTTAAAAGTTTCTCCCATTTGGGTATAATGCAAGCCTATCCATGCTTGAGAAATTGGGCCATTGTGCTTAACTCTTGTCCATTCATATTTTGGCTCTACCCATGTTTTTTTTATGAGTTCTTTGGCTACTTTATCTGCTTTGGAGCTTATTTTACCTGAGTCTTTAGGCACTAATTTTATATCTTTAAAATTCAAGTATTTAGTATTCAATTGTAGTGGCATAATAGGCTCTGACTTCAATAACTCATTTTTAGTATATAAAACTTTTATCACTTCCTCTTCTTTGGAGCTTAATTTAGTGATGAGTGGAGAGCTACTTGGGTTGTCTACAATGATATTTTTTTTCGCTGTATTGTGTTCTACCTTATTGTTAATGTCAGTTCCATTAAAAATGGAAACTAGTAACAGAACAGATCCGGTTAATATGGTGCTCATAATTATTGTTTTGTATTTAAGTGTTATTATATAAATAGAAACCAAAATTGGCCAGAAGTTGATTCTATTTTTTTTATTTAATTCGTTTTCTAGTGCTTCCCAATCTCCCACCTCATAATCTGCCACTAAATTAACAAGTTTCTCAGTAAACAAATGGTCTATATGTATTTTGTCTTGCTGTTTCATTTCAATAAATCCATTATTAGAGGTTTCAGTTGTTTTCTAGCTGAGCTAACATGCCACTTGCTTGTACCTTCTGATATTGCCAACTTAGCTGCTATTTCTTTGTGCTTAAAACCGTCTATCGCAAATAGGTTAAAAACTGTTCTTGTTGCCGACGGTAAGTTTTGTAGTAACTTTAGCAGGTCCTTACTTTCTAGTTTCACTAATGCATTCGAGTCTACATAGACTTCCTGTTCTATTTCTGTAAGGTTTACTTTTTTAAATCTTCTTAGTTCTTTACGAGCATAGTCTATGGCTTCGTTTTGTACAATTCTATATCCCCAACCGTCGAAAGAACTGTTCACTTTATAAACGTGCAAGTTTTTAAATATCTTTAAAAATGCTTGGTTAAGCACTGCTAATGCATCGTCTCTATTATTGCAGTATCTTAGACTTAATCCTAACCATTTAGCGTGATATGTTCTGTAAATTTGAGATTGAGCCAAGCGGTCTCCTTCCTTTGCCCTACTAATAAGAACAGTAATAGATGCTGAATCTTGATTAATGGTTTTATGTTGAAGGGTTAAATCCACTTTATGGTTGTTCTTTACTTATTACTACGACACTAGTTACCTAAATGGTTGGGTAAGGTTTAGATTTTTTTTATTTTGCACCGTTGTATTAACATCAAGAAATAGATAATAACTATGCCAATTAGAATGGTGCCTGATGAAAACAAAAGGCAAAATAACCGAAGAACAACCCCTACAAACAATCAAGGAGGAGGACTAGGAAAACTGGTTTCTTTTTTACCCTTAGTTCTTGGCTTTCTTATTAAGACACCAAAGTTACTAATAGCTTTAATAGCACTGGGTGCTTTGTGGTACTTTGGCAGAGGTTGCTTAAACTCTTTTGTTGGGGACACCAATACGGAGCAAAGCAACTTGGGTAGAGGAGCAGACTTAGATCCAAAAGAATATGACAAAGCGGAAGTTTACGCTCCATTAGCCGAGAACTCTAAAAATGTAATGCCAGAGCGAGTTTCTTTAGAAAAGTATTGTCCTACCAGAAAAAATCAAGGTTACCAAGGCAGTTGTGTAGGTTGGAGCAGTAGTTATGCTGCAAGAACTATTATGGAAGCTCGGGCAACAGGTAAAAACCCAAATAGTGTTGCGTTTAGTCCAAGTAGTCTTTACAACCAAATATCATTACCTGGTTGCCAAGGAGCATATATTAATAAAGCAATGGATGTAATGCATAAAAATGGTGTTTTACCATGGAATGACTTTCCGTACGATGAAAGCACTTGTTCTAACAAACCAAGTAGAGCAGGCTATCAGAAAATGCAGAATTACAGAACAAGAGGGTACAATAGACTTACTGTAAATGGAGACCCTCAAGGTATTGACATGTTAAGTATGAAACAAAACTTAGCACAAGGTGCTCCAGTTGTTATTGGTATGATGGTAGGTGGCAGCTTTATGCAGGGTATGCAAGGCCAAGATATCTGGATTCCATCTCAAAACGATTACCGCATGAGGGGTTTTGGAGGACATGCAATGTGTGTAATTGGATATGATGATTACAAAGCTGGTGGAGCTTTTCAAATAATGAACAGTTGGGGACAAGAATGGGGACGGAATGGAATTGGATGGGTACGTTATAAAGACATGGAATTTTTTACCAAAGAAGCATATGGCCTTTACCCTATGGGAAATGCAGGTAAACAAAACCCTACTAAGTTTCAAATGGCATTCGGCTTAGTAGCTAAAAATGGAGGTTCTTATATTCCAATAAATCAAGTGTCTAATAACTATTTTGAAACCTCTGGTGCTTTAGCAAAAGGAAGTAAATTTAAATTAGAAGTTGCTAACTCTATTGAGTGTTATACGTACATATTTGGAATGGAAACTGATAATAGCAGCTATGTTCTTTTTCCTTACACAGCTAAACACTCTCCATATTGTGGCATTACCGGTACAAGAATATTTCCTAAAGATCATTCTTTGATAGCAGATAATATTGGCAACAAAGACTACTTTGCTATTGTGGTTACAAAACAACCTATTCAATACCAAAAAATTAATAATGCTATTAATAATGCTAGAGGAAACTCATATCAGCAGAAAGTAAACAATGCATTACAAGGAGCATTAAAACAAGGTGTTCGTTTTCAAAGCAATGGTAAAAGCATTCAGTTTTCTACAAATAATGATGGCAACCAAGCTGTCGCAATGGTTATTGGTGTAAATAAACGTTAGAAAGTATTTATATGTCTAGCTTATGAAAAAACACTTACTTGTACTAACTCCATTAATCGTACTATCTCAGTTTATTTCCATAGGCTTTTTGGTATTTACAAGCAAGATTGTAGTGCTAGATATTGGATTGATATTTCAAGCATTGTTTTTGGCATTTGGAGTTTGGGCAATTAAAAGTGTTGGAGAGCAAAACTGGAGTGTTTATCCTCTACCCAATTCCAATAGCAGTGTTTCAAATAGTGGACCTTACAACTATGTTAGGCACCCTATGTATACCACTTTAATTTTCTTTTTTTTGCCAATGGTAATAAGAGAAAACAATTGGTATAGTTGGCTCTTTTATGGCATCCTTGGTTTAACCCTAATATTAAAAATTAGCTTTGAGGAGAAACAACTTATTGCTAAACATCCAGAATATCAAGATTTTAAATTAGCCACTAAATACAGATTAATACCTTTTGTTTGGTAAAAAACTAAAACTATGATTTCAGTTGAAGAAGCGAAAAAACGAGTAATAAAAAACTCCAAAACACTGTCTAAGATTTCAATTTCTTTAGATAATTGCCTTAATTATGCTGTAGCTGAAGACATTTTAGCCCCCTTTCCTTTACCCTCTTTTAGGCAATCAGCAATGGATGGGTATGCCGTAAATCTGTTGGAAAACACAAACAAATTTCTTTGTATTGGGGAAATTGCTGCAGGCAGTTCAAGGACCGACAATCTTAAAAAGGGAGAAGGAGTAAGAATATTTACAGGAGCTGCAGTTCCTGAATCTGCTAACTGTGTAATTATGCAAGAATGGATAACAGCCTCCGAATCTGAAGACCATTACAACTGCACTATAGACAGCTCAAAAAAAGTACTCTCCAATCACCATATTAGACCAGTAGGCGAACAACTATTGAAAGGTGCAATTGTATTAAAAAAAGGAACGGCAATAACACCCGCCGGTATTGGCTTATTACGATCTTTTGGCATTACAAAAGTTACTGCATTTAGTCGTCCAAAAGTTGCCGTTATTGTAACAGGAGATGAACTTATGTTACCGAACGAAGAGCTCAAACATGGTCAAATTTATGAGAGCAATTCTTTTGGAATTAAGCATACATTAGAGCAAAAAGGATTTGAATCGCCTAGTGTTTATTTGGTAAAAGATAACTATACAGAACTTACTCGCACTTTAAAAAATGCCTTAGAAAACTACGATTTAATTATAGCCACAGGCGGAATATCTGTAGGTAAATATGACTTTGTAGGTAAAATTTTAAAAGAACAGGGAGTTAATGAAATATTTCATAAAGTAAAACAAAAGCCTGGGAAACCACTTTTTTTTGGCACCAAGGATAAAAAAATTGTATTTGGCTTACCTGGAAATCCAGCCGCGTCTTTAAGTTGCTTGCACGAATATGTTTTACCTTCAATAAAAAAAATAAGCGGATATACAAACCACGGAAATATCACGCTAAATCTTCCGCTTAAGAACAGCTTTAAAAATAGAGGTGACAGAAACAAATTTTTAAAAGCAATAATTAGTGATAACCAAGTAGAAATTGTAGATGGTCAAGCATCTTCTATGTTACATTCATTTGCTCTTGCAAATTGCTTGGTAAATATAAAAGGAGTAAGTAATCAACAGGTGATTGAAAAAGGTACCTTGGTTGAAGTACATCTTTTGTAGTAAATTTTTTCTCATTTTATTTTATTATTGAAGGTAATAACTTCTGTGCTACCATGTATAGACCATATCTGGGCATTTTTAGCCTTATTACCTATCGTTGCATTTTTATATTCTTCAGTGGGACATGGCGGTGCAAGTGGTTATTTAGCACTTATGGCTCTATTTAGTTTCCCCATAGCATTTATGCGTCCATCTGCATTGCTATTAAACATTTTTGTTGCTGGTATTTCATTTTACTATTTCTGGAAGAACAATCATTTTAATTTCAACCTTTTTTATCCGTTTGCAATCACATCTATACCTGCATCGTTTATTGGAGGGAAGCTTAATGTTAATCCGGCGTTGTATAAACATATATTAGGGGTGTTACTAATTTTTGCAGTTTTAAGGATTTTTGGTGTTATTGGCAAAAAGGAAAGCACAGACACCAAACAAATTAATCTAATTCTTGCCTTAATAATTGGAGCCATTATTGGGCTCTTTTCTGGTATGATTGGCATAGGTGGAGGTATTATTCTAAGTCCGCTTATTTTGTTGTTAAATTGGGGTAAGGTTAAGGAAACTGCCGCAGTGTCTGCTCTCTTTATATGGGTGAATTCAATTGCGGCTATGGCAGGTTTAGTGTATGCTGGAGTTGAAATACCAAAATCTAGCTTTATGCTAGTATCTTTTGCTCTTATTGGTGGTGCTATTGGTGGTTACTTTGGAAGTAAAAAAATTGAAAACAAAACATTAAAATATGTTTTAGGTGGGGTTTTAATAATAGCAAGCTTAAAATTGTTGTTCGTTACCTAAAATGGAAATTACTATTAAATGTTTCGGGTTGTTAGAAGATGAGTTAGGTGCATCAGAGATTAAAATTGAGATTAAAGAAGGGTGTACCCAATTTGATCTAGCATCTAAATTAGAAACCGAACATCCTCAACTTAAAACCATACAATACCAAATAGCCATTAATATGATGGTAAATGATGCTGAAAGTACTATTTCTACAAATGACGAAATAGCTTTGCTCCCACCTTTTGCTGGAGGATAAAAATGACGGATAAGGAAAATATTAGATATGCAAGACATCTTGTTTTAGATAACATCGGGTCTGAAGGACAGTCTAAACTTGCTCAATCCAAAGTACTAATTATCGGCATTGGTGGTTTGGGTTGCCCAGTATCTCAATACTTATCTGCTGCAGGTGTTGGCAATTTAGGTTTAGTAGATGGAGATGCTGTTTCAATGAGCAACTTGCAACGTCAAATACTGTTTAACGAAAATGATGTTACAAAAAATAAAGCTGAAGTCGCCCAACAAAAATTATCACTGCTAAATCCAAACGTCCAAATAAAAGCCTACCCCTATTATATCAATAGCGAAAACATAATTGAGCTATTTAAAGATTTTGATGTTATTGCAGATTGCTCGGATAACTTTTCAACTAGATACTTGGTAAATGACGCAGCAGTAAAGCTAGATAAGCCTTTTGTTTATGCTGCATTGCACAAATTTCAAGGTCAACTAAGTGTATTCAATTATAAAATGGGGCCAAGTTATAGGTGTCTCTTTCCTGAAGACAAAAACAAACAAGAAGGTCTAAATTGTAATGAAGTTGGCGTTTGGTCTGTACTTCCCGGAATTATGGGAACATTACAAGCCAATGAGATTATGAAAATACTGGTAGGGTTAGGAGATATACTTAGCGGAAAACTGTTCACTCTTGACAGTACAAATAACAAAAGTTTAACTTTAAATTTTAGACGTGTTGAAGAACAAATACAAATTGCTGAAAACAGCATTTTAGAATCAGAGGCTTGCTTCTCTAACTCAACATATTCTTTAAATTATACCGAATTTTGTTCTGTAATTAAAAATGATGTTGATCTAATTGATTTACGTGAAAAACATGAATATGCTGCGACAGAATTTAACAAAGCACAACGCTTACCCTTTAGTGACATAAAAAACTGGATTGATTATCTTAGCACTAAAGACATTTACCTTTATTGCACTGCAGGAAACAGAAGTGCTGCGGCTGTTAAACTTCTTAGAGAAAAAGGATTAAAAGCTTTTGATTTAAAAGGTGGTTTAAAAAATATTGAAGAAAGAAATTATGAGTGAAAAATTATCGAAAGAAAGAAAAATAAAAAACCCCTTTGTACAGGGAGCAATTAGCCCTCAGTTTATAGCAGAATCTATTGCAAAACATCAAACAAAAACCAATATTGGTGCACACGAAATATTTTTAGGTCAAGTTAGAGCTGATGAAATAAATGGTAAAGTTGTATCAGCCATAAACTACAGTTGTTATGAGGAAATGGCTAAAGAAGAAATGCATAAAATCAGGGAAGAAACATTTGAAATGTTTGACCTAAGTTGTATGCACATTTACCACAGTTTGGGAGAAGTTAAAACTGGGGAAATTTGTTTATTTGTATTTGTCTCATCCGCTAGAAGAAAAGAAGTTTATAAAGCCTTAAAACATTTGGTTGAAGCTATAAAAGAGAGATTGCCCGTTTTTGGTAAGGAACTATTTCAGGACAATACATACGTTTGGAAGGAGAATAAAAATGATTGATATAACTCATAAATCATCAACTTTAAGAACTGCCATTGCTAGTGCAATAGTTAAGCTGGGTAAAAAAGCAACAATGGATGCTATAATCAATAAAACAGTACCAAAAGGAGATGTATTAGAAATGGCTAAAACAGCTGGTTTATTTGCGGTTAAAAATACGTCGAACAGTATACCTGATTGTCATCCCCTTCCTGTTGAATTTACGGGCATAGATTACCAGCTACACGAGGCTAATCTGGAAATTGAAATACTTATTACTGTAAAAACAATTTACAGAACCGGAGTTGAGGTTGAAGCTATGCACGGTGCTTCTATAATAGCGTTAACAATGTACGATATGCTGAAGCCTATAGACAAGAATATTGAAATTCAACGTATTAGGTTAGTTAAGAAAACTGGGGGTAAATCTCAGTACTTAAATAGAACAAAAAGACAATTTTCATCGGCTGTAATTGTATGTTCAGATTCTGTAGCAGCTGGAAACAAAGAAGACAAAGCAGGTTTAGCCATTCAATCCAAGCTAAAAGCAAATAACGTTAGCTTAAATGCCTACAGCATTATTCCAGATGAAAAAAGTGAGATTGAGAGTAAAGTAAATGAGCACGTGAGCCAAGGAATGGACCTTATAATTTTTACAGGAGGTACTGGATTATCACCCAGAGATGTTACTCCTGAAACAATTGCTCCAATGTTAGAAAGAAGCATCCCTGGAGTTGCTGAAGCGATAAGAAAATACGGACAAGATCGAATACCATTCTCTATGCTCTCACGCAGTATTTGCGGTACTATTGGGGGGAGTATTATTTTAACGCTACCTGGTTCTACTAAAGGTGCATCGGAAAGTATGGATGCCATTTTCCCAGCAATATTGCACAGCTTTAAGGTGCTAAAAGGTCTAAGACACGACTAGCTATTTTCCGCTAAGGCTTGTTGCCAAGCCCAAGCATGTTTCATCATATCCTCTAAGTTATATGCTGCATCCCATCCAAGGACTATGTTTACCTTAGTTGTGTCTGCCCAAATTTGTTCAATATCACCAGCTCTTCTTGAGCCAATTTTGTATTTCAACTTAATATTATTCACTTTTTCAAATGCAGAAACTACCTCCAATACTGTATTCCCATTACCCGTACCCACATTAAAGGTCTCCACATTTTTGTCCATTGACTCCGCAAATTTTAAAGCTTTAACATGTGCTTTGGCTAAATCTACAACGTGTATATAATCTCTAATGCAAGTGCCATCTACCGTTTTGTAATCGTCACCAAAAACGGTAAGTTGCTCTCTAATACCAGCTGCAGTTTGGGTTACAAACGGAATTAAATTACTTGGAACGCCTAATGGCAATTCCCCAATTTTTGCACTTGGATGTGCTCCCACTGGATTGAAATATCGAAGCAATACAGCCTTAAAGTCTTTGTGTTTAGCATAGTCTTGAATAATTTCTTCACACAAAATCTTGGTAGTTCCATATGGGCTTTCAGCCTTTTGAATTGCTGTTGCTTCAGTAACTGGCAAATCTTTAGTTGCTCCGTATACAGTGCAGCTAGAAGAAAAAATTAACGACGATACATTGTGGTCTTCCATTTGTTTCATTACGCTAATTAAGCCCGTAATATTATTGTGGTAATAGGCTATTGGTTTCTCTACAGATTCGCCAACAGCTTTGTACGCAGCAAAATGAATTACACCATTAAACGTATGTTTACTGAATAAACCTTGCAACACTTCAGCATCGTTAAGATCCCCAATTACTAATTCAATTGGTTTTTTTGTTATTCCTTCAATTCTATCTTTAACTTTTAAGTTTGTATTTGAAAGGTCGTCTATAACCACTACGTCAAATCCTTCATTTTGGAGTTCAACAACAGTGTGACTTCCAATGTACCCTAACCCTCCAGTTACTAGTATCTTGTTTACCATAAAGTATGGCTGCAAAATTAAAATAAAACCTGTCTTAAATACCTTTCCTTTCTTTTGTTCTTATTAATTTAGGACTAGATTTAGACCTCACTTTTTGCAAAATAGTTTTTGAGTTATCCTCGCTTTTTCAACATTTATTTTTTTATATAAAATATTAGACGTTCATTTGGTAATACTAAGGTCTTTATATGAAACACTCACACTACTATCTATTACTTCCAATGTTGTGCTGTGTCCAATTTCTAAAGGCACAGACGCCAACAGCTTCTTACAGTCATACTAGAGAATGCCAAAATCAATCCGTTACCTTTAATAATCTATCTAGCACTCCCACAGGCACTTTAGTGCAATATAAATGGGAATTTGGAACTGGGGATATTGGAGACACCAGCAATTTAGAAAACCCAAGCTTTACTTATACAGTTGATGGCATTTATGGTGTTACCCTAATTGTTTGGAACTCTCTAGGTTTAGCTGATACTACTAGTCAAACTTTTAGAATACATCCTACTCCAAAAGCAGCAGCAGCAATAACAACACCTTGTTTTCCCTTTGCAGTTGAAATGATAGACAATACTACCATTTCATCAGGTACAGCAACCACAAGACTTTGGGCCATAAATGGCAGCACTTCGGTTAGTAGTATTTTTTATAACAATCCTATTTCAACAGGTAACTATAATATTAAACTATGGGTTAAGTCTGACAAAAACTGCGAAGACAGCATTTCACAAAACATTACATACACAGACCCCCCTAATATTAGTTTTACGCCAAATGCTCCCTTGAACATATGTAAAGGAGATTCAATTTTTCTATTCGGTAACGGTGCAAACAACTACATATGGAACGATAGTATAAACAGTAAAGACGTAGTTGCAAAAGAAAGACAATACTATGTTGTTGAAGGATTTACCAGCAATGGTTGCAGCAGTAAGGATAGTATTTTTGCTAATGTTATTGACCTACCAGTTACAACAATAAGCAATGACACTACTATTAGTATTGGTAACTCAATAATGCTATCAGCTAGTGGAGGTGTATCTTATAAATGGACCCCAGAAGAAAGCCTTACTGACCCAACGGCTAGTAACCCAACGGCTAAACCTATTGAAACAACAACCTATGTTGTAAGAGTTACAAACTCAGGTGGTTGTTCAATATTGGACTCTGTTACCATAACTATTGACACAGAATCTCATATTCCTATTCCAAATATGATTACTCCAAATAACGACGGATATAATGATGCTTGGAACTTAGCTAATGTGCCAAACTTGGGAAATGCAAGTGTGCATATTTTTAATCGATGGGGGTGGGAAATTTACAAATCAGAAAAATATCAAAATAATTGGAAAGGAACTTACAATGGTGAGCCTTTGCCCGATGGAACTTATATATATGTAATTAAGTTTACAGATAATAGCAGAGAGCCATTAAGAGGAACATTAGAAATATTAACCAATACGCAAAAATGAGAAAGCTAATAACTACAACATTCGTTTTAGCATTGGTTACTCAACTTAATGCTCAACAATTGCCCTTATATAGTCAATACTACTTTAATACGTTTATTCTAAACCCAAGCCACACAGGCATTGATGCAGGAACCAACTTAAATTTAGTTGCCAGAAAGCAATTTTCAGGATTGTCAAATTCTATTGGCACATACGCTGCAAGTTACCAATCAAGGAATAAAGATAAACCAGCTGGTTTTGGATTGTATTTTTATAACGACAATATAAACCTTTTTAAGACTAATGCTATATCTGGATCTTACGCATACCACGTAAAGCTAGATGAAAATAGAACAATGAGTTTTGGCCTTGCATTATCTGCTTTAGATCACAGATATAATGCATCTAACTTCTATACAGTAGACGAAAATGACCCTGTTATTGCCTTATTAGGCAATGAAGGTGGAATAACTTTTGACGGTAACTTAGGCGTAAATTTTGATTTTGGAGAGTTTGAAATTGGCATTGCTAATCTTCAAGTATTGCAAAATCAAGAAGTCTTTAGCAATACATCTAACCAAAAATCTTTATATACTTTAACAAACCATTGGATGCTAAATGCAGGTTACACAATCAATATAAACGATGAGTTAAATTTAGAACCTTTCTTACTTTACAGGAAAGTTAAATACGTCCCAGGTCAAGCAGATGTAAGCTTATTCCTAAATTGGATGGAAAAGGGTTACATTGGAGTAGCTTACAGGGATGGGATGTCTTTCTCATCTATGTTTGGAGCTAGAGTGAGTGAAGGTGTAACTTTGGGTTATGCGTTTGACTTAACAACACATAAACTTAGGACTGCTCTTGGCAACACCCACGAAGTTATGCTAAAGTTTGAGCTTGGTAAAGCAACACCTTCAAACAAAACAAATGATGAAGTAATTGCTAACGTTAATAAGCAAAATGCCTTAAAATTGAGTGAAATTGAGCTTGAAATTGAAAAACTGAAAGCAGAATCTTACAAAGCGGACACCGTATTTGTTGAAAAAGAAGTCGTAGTTAAAGAAATTCCATCAACCAAGTATGAACCTGTTCCCAAAAAAACTACTCCGTCAAAATCAACAACCTACCCAAGCAAGTCTACTTCTAAACTAAAAACTAAGCCTTACGTGCCAGCTGGAGCTAATTATTACCTAATCGTAGGATCTTTTGGTTCATTAAGAGCCGCTCAAGCACACATAAGGAATTTAAAAAATAAAGGATATATGTCTTACGATAAATACGATGGAAGATCTGGCAGACATTATGTTCATTTAGGGGCAAACGACACCAAGTCACAAGCATTGCAACAACTCTCTTCTTTAAAGGGAAGCGGTTTGCCGCTTTGGGTTAAAGCTATGTAGGTTTATATACCATTTTATAGTGCTTAATATTGGCTTCCAGAAAGATGTTACCCTCTTTTTCAAACCCATATTTAGCATAAAATTCAACAACTTGTATTTGAGCGTTTAAGTATATGTGTTGATTAAGGTCTATGTGCTTTAAAACTGTTTGCATTAAAGCCTCGCCCACACCCTTTCCTCTGGCATTCTTTAAAACAGCAAACCGTTCTAGCTTAATCCCTTTGTCTGTGTTTCTAAATCTACACGTGCCTACCGCTAAATCATTTATCGTAGCTATAAAATGCGTGCATGAAGTTTCAAATTCATCATATTCCTCTCGTTCATCTACATTTTGTTCTACTACGAACACTTTTTTTCTTATTGCAAATACACTTTCGAAATCTTTTGCAGTGCTTGCTACATCAACTTTAACCTCTTTCATTTATAACCAAATATCCTTAAATCAAAAACTCATATCGTACCAAAATTGGCATAATTCAAATGTACTTGTTCCAAATCAAAAGTATTTACTCTACCAAACAATTCTATGAAGCTTTTAAACTGTGCTTAAATGGTTAAGTCCATAAATTAAAAGATGTGCAATTCTTAAAATCCAATTGCATTCAATTCATATTTTTAGATATAAGCATTACCATTGCATAAATTTTATACATTTGTTTGTAAACAATGAGTTGGTTTAAGAGAGTTAAAAATGGTATCCTCACTAAAACACAGGATAAAAAGCCTACGCCAGATGGTCTATGGTATAAGTGTGGTGAGTGTAAGGAGCCAACTAGCACAAAAGAATTTGAACAAAATCTTTGGGTTTGTCCAAATTGTCAATCTCATGGTAGAATAGGATCTAAAGAGTACTTTTATATTCTATTTGATAATGAAAAATTTGAAGAGTTTAATGCTGATATGACATCAGGCAACCCATTGAACTTTGTAGATACAAAAACATATCCTCAAAGGCTTGAGTCTTCTAAAAAGAAGAGTGGGCTAAACGATGCAGTTAGAACTGCTGTAGGCAAAATAAATGGGCACAAAGTTTCAATTGCGTGCATGGATTTTAGTTTTATTGGTGGATCTATGGGCTCTGTTGTTGGTGAAAAAATTGCAAGAGCAATTGACAAAGCAATTGAGTTAAAGGTGCCAATGATCATAATCTCAAAAAGTGGTGGTGCAAGAATGATGGAAGCAGCATTTTCTTTGATGCAAATGGCTAAAACATCTGCAAAACTTGCTCTACTTGCAGAAGCTAAACTTCCATACATTTCTGTTTTAACAGACCCAACTACAGGTGGCGTTACTGCTAGTTATGCTATGTTGGGTGACATAAACATAGCAGAACCTAAAGCATTAATTGGATTTGCAGGCCCAAGAGTTATAAAGGAAACCATTGGTAAAGACTTGCCTGAAGGGTTCCAAAGAAGTGAATTTTTACAAGAAAAAGGATTTGTAGATTTTATTGTAGAAAGAAAAGACTTAAAACAAAAGTTAACTGAAGTATTTAACGTATTTGCTGTTAATAAACGTTCAACTAGAGAATCTAAAACAACACAAAATAAAACACAAACTGTAAAAAAATGAATTTTCCAGAAAACTTAAAATACACTAAAGACCACGAGTGGGTGCTTATTGATGGTGACATTGCAACTATTGGAGTAACTGAATTTGCTCAAAGTGAATTAGGTGACATTGTATTTGTTGAAATAGAAACTGAAGGTGAAACTTTAGACAGAGAAGAAGTGTTTGGAACAATTGAAGCAGTTAAAACTGTTTCTGACTTATTTATGCCGTTAAGCGGAGAAATTGTAGAAATTAATGAAGCTTTGGAAGATGCTCCAGAATCCGTTAATGAATCTCCATACGAAAACGGTTGGATGATAAAAATTAAGATGTCAGAAACTTCAGAAACAGCAGATTTAATGGATGCTTCTGCGTATAAAGAACTTGTAGGGCAATAGCACTTACTCCTTTTGAAAAAGGCCTTAATACTTGCAATTCTATGGACAGCATTTATTGCGACATCTTGCTTATTACCAGCGTCTGCATTTAAAAAATTTACATTTGACAGTCTTCTTCAGCTTGATAAGTTAATACATCTATTGCTATATTTTGTTCTAGTAACTTTATGGTTGCTTGCCTTTAAAAATATAGATTTTAAAAAGAAGCTCTTGGTTTTGTTGGCTTCTTTTTTTTATGGACTTCTAATAGAGTATATACAAAGTGCAACGCACCTTGGCAGAAGTTACGAGCTAGACGACGTTATATCCAATACTGTTGGTTGCATAATTGGCCTATTGTGTTTTAACGGTATTAAAAAACTAGTTCCACTTATAAAAAAGTATTTACCTTTTATTCAGAAAGAGTATTAATGAATAAATAAATACGTTAAATTTGAATTAATAATGTTATGGAAGTAAAAAAGAATGCGAAAGCGGATCTCAAAAACAAAAGATTTGACTTCTTCTTGGTCGGTCTTACGTTATCGCTTCTCACGATTTTCGGTGCTTTCTCGTACACAGTTTACGATGGAAAAGCCAGAGAATTAGAGAACATTGTGGTTGAAGAAGACATTGTTGTAATGGAAAACACTGTTCAAGAAAAGAAACCTCCTCCTCCTCCTCCTCCACCTGAAATTGAAGTTGTGGATGATGATGAAGAAATTGATGAAGAAGATAATCCTGAGATTGAAGAAAATGAAATAGATCAGGATACTGAAATGGAAGAGTATGAGCAAGAAGAGGAAGAACCTGAAGAAACCAATGAAGTTTTTGAAATCTTTGACGTTTCTGAAAAAGCAGTATTCCCAGGCGGTGATGAAGGTCTTCAACGTTTTATTGCTGAAAACATTACGTACCCGCCAATGGCATTAGAAAACGACATGCAAGGTACTGTAAATGTAATGTTTGTTGTAACTAAGACAGGTAAAGTAAAAGACATCGCTATTCTTGGGTCCAAAAAAGGTTTTGGATTAGAAGAAGAAGCAATGAGAGTAATTAGAAAAACATCTGGCCAGTGGAAAGCTGCTAAGCAAAGAGACCGTAGTGTTGATATGCGATTTAGAATTCCTGTGAAATTCCAGATTTTTTAATCATTTATAAAATCATTTTAAAGCCCTTGAGATTTATTCCTAAGGGCTTTTTTATTGCCTATTTTTAAGAACCAATTATTTCTTTACAGCAGAATAAAGTAGGGTTAAAACCTTAATAAAATTCAAATATTAGTCCTCACTCCTATCTACTAATTTTGGAGGGAGAGTTTTGTTTGCTTTAATGCCAAGTTGCTTTAATTGTTCTGTTCTTCTTACTAAATTCCCACTTCCTTCTGATAATTGAGTCATTGCCTTTTTATAACCAACTTGAGCTTCTCCCATTTTTTTACCTACTCCTATTAATGTTTCAGTAAATCCAACAAATTTATCGTACAACGCTCCTCCTTGTCTTGCAATTTCAAGAGCATTTTTGTTCTGCATATCTTGCCTCCATATAAACGAAACAGTTTTTAACGTTGCCAATAAAGTGTTGTTTGATACTAAAACTATATTCTTGTTTAACGCAAACTCAAACAGACTCGTATCCTCTGTCATAGCTATACTCAATGCACCCTCAATTGGCAAATACATAATTACATAATCCGGCGAGTTTATGCCTAAAAGTTCGCTGTAATTGGTATTTGAAAGACTAGAAATATGGTCTTTAATAGCTTTAATATGTTTAGCAATGTAAACCTTTCCTTCGTCTTGAGTTTCCGCATTAAAATATCGCTCAAAAGCAACAAGACTCACCTTGCTATCTACAACCAAGTTTTTATTATCCGGAAGGTAAATTATATAATCTGGCCTAAAATTATTATTATTTTCGTCTTTAAGATTCACTTGTTTTCTGTAGTGAATTTCTTTTTCTAAACCCGCAGCTTGCAATATTCTTTCTAGCTTATGCTCTCCCCAATCTCCTTGAAGTTTTTTATCTCCTTTTAGAGCAGAAGTTAAATTCTTAGCTTCATCACTCATTGTTTTGTTTAAGTCTTTAAGGTGATTAATCTGCTCTTTTAAGCTTTGGTTATCTTTTATATTTTCCTTGTGTGTTTGATCTACCTTTCTTTCAAAATTTTCAATTTTATCTTTAAACGGAGTCAGCATAGCCATTAGCTTTTCCTCGTGCTTTTCTTGCATTACCTTACTATTATGGTAAACAACCTTATTGGCTATGTTTTCAAAATCTTTGGCCAATTTGGTGTTTAGCTTTTCTAGCTCCTCCTTTTGTTCTACTAGTTTTTGCTCGGCATGGGTAAGGTTAGACTTTGCCTCAATATAGGCAGAGTTTATATTGTCTTTTATCTCACGCTCTGCTTTTAAATCTCCATCTTTTTTAACTCCTTCAGCTTTTAGCTCTTGCTCAATACCCTTATACTTTTTAATAACTAAAGCGTTAACAAAAAAAGCAGTAATTCCAATGCCTACAATAAGGGAAGCCAGGCTGTATAAAAAAATCTCGTTCATAGATAAAATAAATGTCCAAAGGTAAAAATTCTAAGGTATACTTTCTCCGTCATTATCAAAATGAAGTTGAGGCTAATTTGCTATAATACTTTTTACAAGATTTTAAATACAATTTTGAAGCCTCAATTACTCAGTTTATTATGTATTTATTTGAGGATATTTTGAGTGAGAACAACAACACTTTGATAGTTGTTAAAGACGCAAAATATGGCATACACTATATACTAAGTAAAAGCTATGATGTTAAAGCAAACATCGACCAACTGTTTGATAGCAACGGTACTTATTATTGTTTTATTGGCAGCAGCATTTATTCAATAATTAGTGAGTCTAAGAGCATTATTAAAGAGTTAAAATAAATTAGTGTAATTCTAAACATGGATAGCTTGTGGGAAGGGTTAGGAGCTATAGCTACTTAATATATAAAACTTGTAACTTTGTCAAGACATTCGTCTAATTAAAAGAATCTTAAACAAATAAATATTCTACCAACATGGCAACATTCGTAGAAACATTTGAATCACTTAAAGGAGAAATGAGTAAACTAGGTTTATCTTATGATGAAGCTTTAATTGAAAAAGTAGCAAAAGGCTTAGGTCCAGCACTTTATAATTCCGATGCTAATAAGGTATCTTGTTCTGACAAAACCGAATTAGAAACTGTGAGAAAAAACTTCGTTGAGAAAAAATTAGGAATGAAAGACGATGATCACGCTGCTATTAAAAAAGTATGTGAATCATTAGGGTCCTGAAACAGAAATAAGTACCGAGCAATGTTCTACAACCTTTTGGTAAAAGAATTAGGTGCTGAAAGCAAGTACTAATTACTAATCAAACTTTAAAAAGGTCTGCATTGCAGGCCTTTTTTTTTGCCTAATCGTAGCTAATTCTGTCTCTTATTAACCCATCTCTTCCATGAATTATAACATCTGCCTTATGCCGTTTAGCTGCTGCCTTGGCCTTTCTAATTGCAGTTGATTGCTTTCTGTGTTTGGAGGTGTAGGTTTTATTCCCTTCTCTTTTTACAGCCCATCCATCATCCTTTGGCACTACGTGCTGATGCCAAGTTTTAGGAGAAGTTCTTACCCCTTGATTTTTAGCTATAGATTTGATTATCTTTTCTAAAAGATCAACCCAAAACTTTAACTCTGTAATTTTTGCCATATTTAACAATCTATTGAGATTTTTGCGTCGATTATCTTTTCAGCATTGCTTCCATCGTCTTTAGTTAATACAATTTCAACAAATTTTCTAATTGTTGACTTTTTAAGAGTTTTTATTTCTTCACGTTCCAAATTAGTGTTATTATTATTTTGCAATAATGTAGAAGCACACTTAAAAAGAAATATAAAAGTACTTGCTCATATGTTTTTAATCATTTTTATTTTCATCATAGCTAATAGATCTTAGATAAATGTCTTCAACTTTTACCCTTGCCCACGGGGTTTGTCTTAAAAACTTAAGGCTAGATTTAAGAGATGGATTAGAATTAAAACAATTAATATCTACCATAATTCCCATTTCTCTCCAACCATATTCTGCTATCAAATGCTCCAGAATTGTTACCAACTTAACACCATGTAAAGGATTATTTGGTTGATTCTGTGTTACTCCCTTTATGTTTCTTTTTTGCTTTTTATCTTCCATTTAGCACATCTATTGAGAAATTGCCAATATTACGGTGTGTTTATCTACAGTAGACATATAGTCCGCTAGTTCCTTGCCATACAGCGTTGTTATATGTTCACCAGTTTTTACTTTAATGTAGTCAAAATTAGAGGCTAGTTCAGCTACATCCTGTTTATTCTTTAGACTAAAATTGGTGGTTGACCCTATATGTATGGCGTTTTCTGGCTCCAATGTACATCTTACCAAATTATCCCCCTTAGTATGCTTTAATGCAGATTGATTTTTTCGTATATCCTTGATTTCCGATCGACTAACAGTGTATAACTGTGGTTTTTCAATTGCAATATGTTCAGTTTCACTATACTTATATTCTATAGCAACAGGTGATTCCGACTTATTTACGATATACAGATTTGTTACATAAGAACAACTGTAAGAGAAAACAGAGATTACAAATAGCAAACCAATTTTAGAAATATTCTGGATCATTGTCTTTTAAATAAAACATAACGAAAGTCGCTTTTCTAATCAAGATTTCCCATAGTCTAACTTAATGAATTTCACCTAAACCGCGTTTTGTTTAACTTATTTTGCTTTTTGTTAAACAATACAGCTTTTTCGTTGTTCCAATATTAGAATAATTCCATGTATAAGTATATATTTTTTTTGGTAAGTTCCATAGTTTTAAGTCTGACTCTTTTCGCAAAATCAGATGGAAAACTTTCTGGGCAAATTAAAGACGCCAAAACAGACCAACCACTATTGGGAGTAACGGTGCGATTAGAAGGAACAAACTTTGGGGCTATCAGTGATGAAAATGGAAAGTTTGACATAATTAACATTCCTCCGAAAACGTATAATGTAGTTGTTTCTTATATTGGATTCGCAACCTCCACAAAATTTAATGTGGTAGTTCGCTCAGAAGGAAATCCAGATGTAAACTTTAAGTTAGAAGAAAGTGCAAGTTCGCTAGGAGAAATAGTAGTTAAATCCAATCCATTTCAAAAGCAAAGTACAACCCCTCTATCTATTCAAAAATTGAGTCAAGAAGAAGTTGCAGCATATCCCGGAGGAAATAATGACATAGCTAAAGTTGTGCAATCCTTACCAGGAGTTTCTGGGTCCGTTGGTGGGTTCAGAAATGATGTTATTATAAGAGGAGGTGCTCCAAATGAAAACGTTTATTTCTTAGATGGCATTGAGATTCCGAGCATTAATCACTTTTCAACACAAGGCAGTGCAGGTGGTCCAGTTGGACTTTTAAATGTTAGCTTTTTTGAGGGTGTTACCCTAAGTTCTAGTGCATTTGGTGCACAATATGATAATGTCTTGAGCGGTGTTTTGCAATTTGACCAAAGAACAGGTAATGCACGAGAGTTTCAGGGAAATATGAGATTAAGTAGCAGTGAAGCAGCATTAACGTTAGAAGGACCACTTTTTAAGAAAGAGGATAAAGAGTCAAAAACAACATATATTGTATCAGCAAGAAGAAGCTATTTACAACTTCTGTTTCAAGCGATAGGTCTTCCTTTCTTACCCGATTACTGGGATTATCAATATAAGGTAAACCATAAAATTAACGAGTATAATGACATCTACTTCACCGGTGTAGGAGCAATTGACAATCTCTCCATTAATGAAATTGAAGAATTTGATGCCGAACAGCAGGCGATTCAAGATCAGGTTCCTGTAATAGATCAATATTCTAGCACTACAGGCATTGGGTGGAGAAAACGCTTTAAGGATAATAGTGGTTTCATGAGAACAACAGTAAGCACAAACTACTTAAAAAATGAATTTTCTCAATTTGAAGACAATGCGAATCAAACCGGTCTAATACTAAAAAATAACTCGATTGAACATGAGTATAGATTGAGATACAGCGTAACAAAGTATATAGGTAAGTGGACCAACTCTTTTGGATTGGTAGTTGTAAACGGTTCTTATACCACAGAAACTGAAGATCTTGTGAACGATAGGACATTTAATTCTGATTTAAACCTTACCAGATATGGAATTTATGGACAAACCTCTACAAAGCGTGCGAAAGACAGACTAGGTTTATCAGGTGGTGTTAGAGCAGATGGTAACACGTTTACTAATTCAGGAAATGAAATATTTAGAACTATTAGCCCTAGAGTAGCGGCTAGTTATAAACTCAATAAAGCCGGTAATTGGACTGCCAATGCTTCTTTGGGTAGATATTATAAAATACTACCTTATACCACCTTAGGTTTCAAAGATAATTTTGGAAATTATTCTAATAAAGATGCGAAATATATTTCCAGCAATCACGCAGTAGCTGGAATAGAATATTTACTCAGCAGAGCATCAAGAATTACCCTTGAAGGTTTTTACAAAAAATATGATAACTATCCGATTTCTACCACCGATCAAGTTTCGTTAGCAAACAAAGGAGGCGGATTTGAGGTATTTGGAAGTGAACCTATAGAAAGTAATGGCGAGGGCAGAGCATATGGACTTGAGCTTTTATACCAGCAAAAATTTTCTGGAAAGTTTTATGCTGTAGGTGCATTAACTCTATATAAAAGTGAGTTTTCAGGCATCAACACAAATATGTTCTCTCCAGCAGTATGGGATAACGGTGTATTGGTATCGCTGCTTGGTGGTTATAAGTTTGCTAAGAATTGGGAAGTAAGCAGTAGGTTTAGATTCTTAGGTGAAACGCCGTATGCTCCAATAGATGAAGTTGCTACGTTAAATGCTTATCCCGCAGTGATAAAAGATTACTCTCAATTAGGAAATGTAAAGTTGGATCCTTTTAGCCAGTTAGACATCAGAATTGACAAAAAATGGAACTTCAAGAAATGGAGCCTAGATGTATTTATGGATGTTCAAAACGTATTAGCACAGTCAACTCCATCAGAGCCAAGTTTTGGTTTATCTAGAGATGAAGCAGGTAATGTAATAACACCAAATCAATTGGTATCCATTTCCACAGCTACTTCAGGAACAGTATTACCTTCTTTGGGATTAGTAGTTAACTTTTAATTTCTTTTTGTTTACCATTAAACACAGGATGCATTAAGTTTTCTACGCTAAGTATTTTATCCAATTCTTCCTCTGAGAGCAAGTCTTTTTCCAATACTAATTGTCTTACTGTTTTACTTGTAACAATAGCTTCCTTTCCTATAATATAACCCATATCATGACCAATGTAAGGGTTTAAAAAGTCCCCAACCTCATAGTTTAATTCAACACCCTCTTTTTTTTCCAAATCTAAAGCTTTGTTTTTGCCTTCAATACTTATATCAAAAGCCGTGGCTTTTAAACCCAATTTTGCCGCATATATAGCGTTTCTTCCTTCCCCCTCTGCAGGTAACAACATAGAACCTTTAAGGTCTACTTTCTCTAGTGTTTCTTTTAAAAAAACATTCGGTTCTTTACCATATGCATAGTTTGCATCTTTATATCTTTTATCCCAAATTTCTTTCATTGTTTGATCTTAAAGAAATACGAATTTATTTGATTTCGTCGCTATTATTATTTCATCAAAATTATTTTGAAGGTAAACTTGATAATTTTTTAATGTGAACACCTTCTAGTGAGAGCTTAAACAAGCCAGGTGAAAAACACATGGCAATGTCCTTTTGGGTATGCCTAATTCCTACTTTGCTAAAATCATTTAAAACAGCTGTTTTAAACCAAGTTTTAGCCTGTTTTCATTTCAAAAGGCTTTCCCCATTTTGATTGAAAAGCCCGCTGAAAATTCTTTGTTATCATACCAATACTGTGGGCCAGCATCAAGGCCAAAAACAAAACTCCCTTTAGAGAGGTAATTAATACCAAATGGCATATATGTTGACATTTCGACACCTATAAGAGGAAAGACACTAACACCCTGGGTTAAGCCTGTTTTAAATCCAAATTTATCTGGCTTGATGGATGGAAAATAAACATTAGCACCAGCTGATACTCCAAGAATCCCAATGGATGCTTCAAGTCCTAAGTGGGAGTTAACTAATCTTTCGTAATTGATACCGATAAATGGGGAAACATATCCAAGTTTAACACTTACTATATTCAACAATTCAGTTTGCTTTACACCCTTTAATGTTTTTACATCTTGTCCAAATCTTTTCCCGATTGTTAGTCCAAACCACGGTGAAACGTCATTTTCATTTGCTCCAACACTGACATTCTCCGCATAAAGAACGCCTGCATTAATATTAAATTGAAAATTACTTTTGCTTAAATATGAAGCACCTAAAGGTATATAAACCATTGGATAACCATCATAATTAAAACTGCCATATAGCCCAGTATTTATGTTAAATCTTTGTTTGAGAGGATTAGTAATATAGTAATCAACTCCTACCCCAGAAGAGAGAATTCCGACACCCATTTCCATTGAAACTCTATCAGTTAACATTTGCGAATAAGATATTCCTGCAGGCCAAGTTGGAGAACCTATAAGTTTGAGAGAAATATTGTGTGCTTTTATAATGTTGGTTTTGGGCTGATCATCTTGAGCTTTCAATATGGCAGGAGCAAATAGTGTAAAGAAAATTGCAATTATAATTTTTGACATTTGTTTTGATTTATTAAACTGGATTTATGGGGGTGACAGGAAATGGAGTATTGGCTAGGGATATTAATCTATAAAACTGATGTTAGTTTCAGTGCCTTTTTAGCGGCACGTAATGCAAATCTAATCAATTATTTTGCTCCCTTCATGGCACGTAATGCAAAAAATATTTCCTTATTCTTCTCTTGTATCGGCCTCAAAAACATAACTATGCTAGTTTTTATTTTGTGTTGAGGTTAGTTCTTTATTAAATTAATAATCATCTCTATTTGTTCAGGTAGACTTTGAACAACAATAATATTGCAGGACTCTATAGATTCTATAAATTATTTACCAGTGAAGAGAAGATTAAAGGTAACATACGATCCTCGAATTTTTTCCCAAGAATCCTCTGCTTTTATATTAGTTAAGCCGTGACTAAATCTAATTTCAGGAGATAATTAAAACCTATCTAAATCAAAATCAAGACCTCCCGTAATATCTACTGACCAAGCTGAAGTGGTATTATAATTACTTTCATCATTACCGTTTAACGGAACTCTTAAGCCAGGTCCAAATGTGCAATAAGGATTAATTACATTTTTCCTATTTGAGAAGTTTATTTTGCCATGTAGCAATAAGTTAAGATTAATGGGATCAAGCTTGTATGTGTTATTATTATACTGCACTGTAGTGCTATTGAAGGAGAGTTCTGCTTTTGGCATAAGTGTGACCCTTTGTTGAATTTTGATGTCGCCAAACACTCCCAGTCTAAACCCAGGGGCATTATATAGTGAAGACGGATATATCCCAAATGTATCGTGATTATGTTAGAAGATGCTCCTGAGTCTGACCTAATCGATAAAGACAAAGTGATTATTGTTAATGCCAAAGAGGGGGAGTAAATAGGATGCAAATAAAATAAAAAGTGTAAATGAACTTTTTTGCGTATAATGATTTGTTTGAAGAAGAATCTGCTTCCACTTGTGCAACTAAATTACTGCTTAGGAAAATGCAAATTGATAAAATAATTGATATTGATTTTATTTTTTTGTATTAAACATCTATTTAATTGTTATGCAGTCTAACAAGCCAATAATTGTGAATCTTGACTTATCAGACTATAGCTTAAAAATTCACCCCTAAGTAAATATTTGGCTCAAAAAGAAAGTAGTCTCTCCATTTATTATCCAACTGCTTAAATCCATCAGGAGAATTGTTATCAAACATCCATTGGTTGCAATGAACCTGAGGTTCTATGAAAAATCGTTTTTTCTTTCCAATTGAGAAATGGTAGCCCAAATGAAGCGAGTTATAAACTTTAAAACCATTTTTAATTTTGTTACCGTCTAGATCCGTATAGGTTTGCAATTGCGGTAGAACTTCAACAGTTGTAAATAGCCCCTTCCATAGCATACGTTGGTACGTTATGCCTACTCCTGTTTCTCTCAAATATCCTGGGTAATATTCGGTTCCTGACTCTATCTTATCCACAACACCATCCCAATATTGGATTCCCATGGGCTGAAACAATCGCCAGGTGGCAAACTTCACGCCTACGATGTTCTTATTATCCAGTTTGTGTTTTATATGAAACTCTATCATTTGTATACTTGTTCGATCGTTCCAGTTTGATTCGAAAGGTTCTGTAAAAATTAAATAAGGCATACTTACCCTATACTTATGGTCTATTTCAGTTTCTTTAACCACTGATGAGCCAGTTTGTGCAAAAGCACTAAGTGTGCAAAAAAATAAAAGAATCGTAATTAGATTTTTCATGGTCATACTTTTTGTTTTAAACTTCATAATGCAAAGTTGTAGCCTCGTTTTATGACTTCCATTAACAAATGATAACAAGTGATTTTATTTAATTAAATCTTTCCTTAATCTGCTTAGTAAAACGTTTGTAATGCCTAAATATGTTGCAATATCTGTAAGAGGCACTATTTTTCTAATAATGGAAATTGTTCTGATGCATTTTCTGTTATGTTTCCATAATGGCCGGTTGTTGCTAACGTTTAATGTAAAATGCGTTTTAATGCTTTTTGCATAGTGTATGCAAACGTGTTTTACTGTTTTATTAGTTTTTCTACTTTTAATTCTCCTGTTTGAAGTAGAATGGATATGTAGTACATCCCCTTTGGAATCTCACAAATATTAATGGATGTACTTTCTGTTGAAAGACTTAATTCCCCTAGATTATTATAAATGCCGATTTGCTTAATGGGGGAGGTATTACTTATCTTAATAAGACCGTTAGTAGGGTTTGGATATATGCTAACCGTATTAATTTTCACTTTTTCATCAACTCCAGTTATGTTACAATTTACAGAACACCATCCCCTTGAATTTAATTCGCAAAGGATAGTTTCATAAGCAGTTTTATTTACACCATTACCAGGAAATGTTCTTACACCTAATGTTCTAAGGTATTCTAGAAAAATAGTATCTGTTGTCCCAAAATGAATAGCTAGATCGTCCACGAATACTTTAGACCAGTCTGTTGTTTTATAAATTGTAAGGTACTTTATATTATTTTGATAGGTATCCCAAGCGGTAAATACATTTCTGAAAAAATCAGATTGTAAACTTTCTGAACTATTACATATAGCACTTGTGGAATAACCACATTCTACAAAATAAATGGGTTGTACGGTGTCAGGATATTCTTTGATTAACTCCAAAAAATCAGTATTTACAACTGTTGGAGGTTTCATTGTAAAGTCATTATTCAATGGGTAATAAGTAGTTGAAACAATATCTAAATCACTATTCAAAAGATGACATAAAGGAGCTTTCACAGCATCTATCAAACCTGAATGAGTTAGTGTAGTCCCTACTTTTAAACTATCATTATGTATATTAAAATAAAGTTGTTTTGCATAAGGAACTACTGAGTCCAAAAAAGTTTTATAAGCATTGTATTGAATGTGATCTGTACCCATAAAAATATCGCTTTCGTTCCCTATATTTAATGCTGATAGCTCTAAATTAGGAAGCCTACTAAATATTGTATCTAATATTATTTTAAAACGAGTAATCATAGCAGAATCATCAAAATCTACACTTAGTAAATCTGCAGGAACTTCCTTCACTACGGTATTCATCGTGGGTATATTAAGCTCTAATTTTATCCCTAATGCAGTAAAATATGCATCTGAAATTCCCAATGAACTATTTAAATAAGCTTGGTCAAAAGTACCAGCAGTAGGTTCCATTAAATCCCACGAAAAGGCATAATGTATTGACTCCATACAAGCTCTGTTAGCATAGGTTATAGCAGAGTCAAGCCTGTTATTTTGTGTTACATCAACTTGCCAAGCCAATATCCTTTCTCCTTTGGGGAGTTGGGCATTCGTCTTGATTGTGAATAGGCTTAATAGTGAAAGGAGTATTAAGTTTTTCATATAATTCATTAATGATTGCCGACAGCGTTGTTGTATATGGTTTGTTGCGTGTTTCAGCTTCTGATTTAGTAAATACAACCAACAAAGAAAATCCGCGAGGATTGCCGTTATTAGGCTGAAACTAGCAATTAATTTTATTCGGTGTTGGGCAAAGTATTTTTCTCATATTTATTATGGATTATTATTATTGTTAAGCCAAACAGGGCAGCTACCACAATTAAAATTGTACTAATTAATCCGCTTACTCCGAATGACATACGAATTAAAATCGTTGAAACTACAAAACCCGAATTTCTAATTATTTTGTGAAATTTATCGGTGTAAAAGAAGGAAATTAACAGAAGTACGACATCCACTAATATCAGTACGGTAAAAAATTCATCAAAGAATAAATTATTAATTGTTTCAAAACTAGGCAGATCATTAGGGGCAAGCGAAATATCTGAAGTCCAATTCAAAAGTGTAACTAAAGACATTATGAAAAAAATCGGGACCAGAGCAACTGCAACTATTTTCTTTCTACGTATAAATCTTTCAATTTTTAGTTGATTGTCCTTTTGTTGCATTAATTTTTGCATTCCTTGTTTTTGAAAATGAAAAATCAGATAGAAAAGAATAACTGAGGCCAAGATATCATAAGTAAATTGAAGATCCCCTTTTATTTGAAACCAATCTGAAGACAGTTCAAGAGCGGATAAATCTTTAAACAATTTTCGAATAATTATAAGTGTTATTATTTCATACTGTTTAGTTATGTAGGTGGTAAATGACTTTGGTAAGTAATAGATTAATAAGTAAACTTCATAAACAAGTATAAATGAGAATGGAGTGTAAATTGCCGATATCGGATTTTTAAATAATTCCGATTCTAAAGATAAACTTACTATACCGAATTTTAATAAGTAAATTAAAATTAAGTGGATGAAAAAGCCAAATAACGCAACATAGAGTATTGTTTTTTCAATCCGCCTTTTGGAGTATTCAGATAGAAAAATTTGGTAAAGTTTATTTAATAAATTCATATTTTATAAGTCTGATTTTTTTTGCCTAACGTTCCGGCTAAAATATCGTGCAACGATTAGTTTTGTTGGGTATGCATTTTAGCGGTTTTTTTATTTTGTTTTACTCATCATTTCATTTCCAAACTTTTAATTCTTCTTTTTAACTGGGGCTAATAAGAGATAAAATATCCAAGCAAACCAAGAGATAAAAAGAATCGCGATAATCCAAGCTAATTTTTCACCTCCAGTCGTTTTGCTTGAAAATACTATTGAGATTAGCGGTATCAGCCATACAAGTCCAATAACCAACAATATGAGCAGTATCGTTTCTAATGAGTCGTCCATATATTTCTTTTTTTAAATCTAATCAAAACGCCATTTGTTACTTTAAATTGTACCCAACGTGATTGTATATGGTTTGTTGCGTGTTTAAGCAACTAATTTAGTAAATATTAACCGAATAGAAAATCCGAGAGGGTTTTCGTAAGTAGGCTAGAATTAGCAATAAATTATATACCGTGTGTTCGTTACTCAGCGAAGATAAGTTGAAGATAACGTAAAAGCAATGGGTACTACCTTGCAAGAGTGCAAGTTAAGAAGAACTACCAGGAGAAATTATTTATGCGTTTTCAACTAAGAGAATTTTTACCGAAGGAGAATTTTTACCGTCGGTTAAAAGAAGTGTTGCACTTTTGGGCTCCTTGTATAATGATACAAAAGAGTTTTAAGGTCAATGCACGAACGCAATAATGCCAGAGTAGAGAGCAAGCGAGGAAGATATATGAAGAAGAAGCGGATGAGCAATGTAGATCCAGTTTTCTAATAATACTTAATAGTAAACATAATTGTATTCCCTAAAGTTCTAGAGATATGTCTTCATAGTATTTTCCTTGCCAGGTGTTTTTTTCAACCATTTTTTTGTCAATTTTTGCAACAATTTCAAAATTCTTTTGCCTATTCCATTTTGGGGCAATCAATAAATCTTGAGGAGCTTCACTTACAAAACGCTCAATTATAAGGTTAGGGCGTAATAAACCGATAAAGTCTGTTATGAAATCTATGTAGTTCTCAGAAGTAAATAAATTGAAGTCTTCTTTATTTTGTTTGTACTGAAACGCCATTATTGATTGTTTAACAATTTGTAAATGATGAATTTTTAAGGTGTTAATGGGTAATTTTGAAATTTCTATAGCATGATTTAATAATTCCTCTTTTGATTCACCAGGTAGCCCTATTATTAAATGAGCACCAAGATGAAAACCTTTATTTTTACAAAGTTCAAAAGTGATTTTTGTTTCTTCATAAGTATGGCATCTATTGACTTTTTTTAATGTCCTATTTAGAGTGCTTTCAACACCCAGCTCAAGAGAAATAAAATATTTTTCAGATAAAGATGATAAGTAATTGATGATTTCCTTTGAAACACAATCGGGTCGTGTACCAATGACCAACCCTATAACATTAGGGACAGATAAGGCTTCTTCATACTTGTTTTTAAGAGATTCAAAATCTGAATGTGTATTTGTATATGCTTGAAAATATGCCAAATATTTTTGAGATTTATATTTTTTAGAAAACCGACTTATTCCTTCTGATAATTGTTGCGTTATACTTATTGTAGGTTCGCAATAGTCAGGGTTAAAAGAACTGTTATTACAGTAGGTACACCCACCAAATCCTTTAGATCCATCTCTATTAGGACAAGAAAAACCAACATCTAATGATATTTTTTGAACTCTCTCTCCAAATCTATATTTAATAAAAGAAGAGTAATTTATATAGCGTTTACCAGTAAAGTTCATTTTTAAAAATTGTAGATTTCTCTTTTTAACTTTATAAAAAAAATATTTGTTGAGGTTATTTTATGTTTGCTAACGTCTAAAAAATGGGGCGTTTGGCATTTTGAAACACTTACTTATCAATCCGTTATATTTCATTTAGTATGCCCATTTCAAATTTAGTGCTTTACGCCAAATGACCTGTATTTATTGTTGGCTATTCGTTCTTTTCGTTTTTAAAAAAAAATTGGTTCGCTATTGATTAAACTAATATTAGATTCAATATTTAATTTTAAACTCCTCAATATCGTTTAAAAACTCCAATGCTTTCATTGTTTTTGTTCCCGTAAATAATCTTATGGTTTTTCTTACCCATTTTATATGTAGGTTTTTATACGATAATTTATAGAAAAACCAAAGCAAAGGAATAAACAAAAGAAAGTTAACTACTAAATATCTAAGTACAAAATCTGGATCCAAATAAAGATACAAATCAGTTCCAAGGAAAAGATCAATTGCTACAATTGCATAAGACCACCAAACCGGGGCTGAAAGAAAAATTAATTTCACGAATAATAATCCATGTGAATTTACCAGCTCTATCTTTTTCCTAATCTCAACAATTGGTTTTGAAAAATCAATTTGTTGTAATAATACAATTTGACCAATACTACCCACCAATGCTACCAGAGTGAAAACATGAAGGATAATTCCACTTATTACGAAATGAGTTTGACCCAAATTATTAGCTATATACCAACCTAAAAATATTGCTAAAAAACTAAATACCACAACTTCGAAAATTCTGTATCTGAGAATTTTCTTTGTGCTATTTTGAGATTTTTCAAGCCGTAATTCATTCATTGACGATTTATTTAAACGGAGTGTTTTGTCCAGTTTATTATCGTATGCTGCCATTATTTTTTTTAATTCAAGTGCTTCCATTACTTTATGTTTTTTTGAAATTCTTTTTTTAACTTTGATTTAAGTCTACTTATTTTTGTAGCCACATTTGTTTTTGAAATTCCTAATATTCCTGCTATTTCAGCATACGGTTTTTCTTCTAAATACAATAACATTATTGCTTTGTTTAACTCATTTAATTTATTAATGAATTCTTGTAATAATTTGATATTATGGTCCAACTCTGTATTGTATTCATTTTCATCTTTTATACAATAAACTAATTCTTCGTTATAAAAACCATTTCTAACCGACCATTTTCTCTCCTTTCTGTAAAAGGATATGGCAACATTGAGGGCAATTCGATACATCCAGGTAGAATATTTGTATTTAGTATTGTATTTGCCAAATGAGTTCCATAACTGAATAATTATCTCTTGCTCTAAATCCTTTCTATCTTCTTTATTCTTGCAATATGAATTGACAACTTTATAGATGATTTTTTTATGTGCATCTATTGCCGCTAGAAATTCGTCTTTTTTGCTTGCCTTCATTGGAGACATATAAAGTTAGTGTAATTTTCCATTGAATGAATTTGACTGTCTAGCTTATTATTCGCAGAAATTTTAAAAAATCACACTTTATCTGCACTATTATTTTTTATAACAAAATATACTGTCAGAAGCGAAAGGCTGTGAATGATAGCTAACAACGTTTTGGCTATGCCCAGTAGCCATTTATTTATGGTGATTTTTTTAAGTATTTATAAGATTTAAATTTTCAATTAATTTTCTTACGAAGCACAAAACTGGGCTATTGGGTATGAGCTTTTGTTGTATCTAGTTTTTTTAGTTTAATTCTACTTGTAAATTCCTTTTTAAGTGTTTCCCTGTTATTATTCCTAATATTATTCCTCCACTTAATAAAAGAACCAAATTAGTGATAAACCCAAACAATACGTTCTTAGATATTAAATGAGTATATTCTACACTATAGACTGCTAAGGCAATTAAAGTCCAAGATAAAAAGGAAATAATTATCCAATTCAGCATTCCAATATTATAATTCTTTAAAAGTTTCGATTGCAAAAAACCAACTAATAAACTTCCAATTCCTACACAAAAAGGGATAAACAATGATTTCAAATTCAAAAGTTCAAAATACCTTAAGGTGTCTGCAGTTAAGAATGGTATGGCCAGACCGATTACTGTTACAGTTATCCAGTTCTTTTTTATTTCTGTAATTCTTTTTAAAACTATCCATTGAGCCGTTCCAATTCCCAATCCAATTCCTACTGCAACAAAAAATTGTAAATTTTCAATTCCAATGGCGTCAAAACTTGATGATAAGATTAACACGAATATTGTCCCTAATAACCAACCTAAAAAATTGTAAGTAGTCCATTTTTTAACAGGGAAGTTTAATTTTATGAATGAAGTGTCTTTCATTTTTTTTGCTTTTTATTTCAAGAATATGTGTATCTGTAAATTGGCAACAACGGTAGTATATAGATAATAAGCATCTTACGCGTTTAATCTTTAACCTTCCCAAATTTACACTAAATTGCTGATAATCATAACATCTATTGTTCCGTAAGCGTTTGCAAGCACTTACATGTACATCTAAGCACTTAAGGTTCGCTTTGTTGTTGTACCTCCCCTTCTATTTGCATTGTTGTTTTGAACGAATCACTACAACGTAATAATTAAACACATACAATAACATTAACATTTAACACAAAAATTATTATGAACGCATTAAAAAACAAAGTACAATTAATTGGTAACCTCGGATCTAACCCAGAAGTAAAAGCTCTTGATGGCGGCAACAAAATTGCTAAATTTACTATGGCTACTAACGAGGTTTATCACAACAAAAAGGGAGAAAAAGTTACCGAAACCCAATGGCA
>ENA-UZXC01000289-UZXC01000289.1-metagenome-genome-assembly--contig:-Day-2-25m-contig-289_pt1 | contig 45945 bp, 49 predicted proteins | sample MGYA00260340_ERZ794900 | MGnify/ENA metagenome assembly ERZ794900 | reverse complement strand
AAAAACCTTTTTTGTTAGTGCGCTACTTTTAATCTTTAACGCTTCCATTTCTTGAGATATATCGGCCTTGTCTTTAATGTTAGAAAGCGCATCGATTTTTCCTTCAAGCTCAGCAATTGGCTGTTCAAAATCAAGATAGTCTAAATTCATAATGCATTAAAATTGATGTTTAAATAATAGTTGAAATTATAGCAGATGGGGTTGACTAAACCACTCTGTTTGGATGTATGACAAAAGACATTTTAAAAAGTACCTTACCTGTATTGTTTGGATATATACCACTAGGTATGGCGTTTGGCATTTTATTTCAAGACTTAGGATATCCTTGGTATTTAGCAACATTGATGGCGTTGTTTGTTTATGCTGGCGCTGCTCAGTTTATGATTATTGGTCTATTGATTGCCGGAGCAGGTTTAACTGAAGTGGTGGTTTCTACTTTTTTAATCAATTCTAGACATATGTTTTATGGGTTATCTATGCTTACCCAGTATGGTCATTGGGGTTTGGGCAAGGTGTATCTAGCTTTTGGATTGACAGATGAGACTTATTCTTTATTAACCACAGTTAACCCTAAAGATGCCTCCAAAAAAAGACAATACTTTCTAATGGTTACTATGTTTAATCATAGTTATTGGATTATTGGCTGTACTTTGGGCGCTTTACTGGGTAGTGCAATTGAGTTTAACACCCAAGGCCTGGAGTTTACTTTAACTGCTTTGTTTATTGTATTGGTAATTGAACAATGGAAAAAAATTCAAGAGCTAACACCGTTTGTTATTGCATTGATTGCAGCAGGTGTTGCGTTGTTGGTATCAAGTGAGCAAATGTTATTAACGTCAATTGTTTTGTCTGTGGCGTTATTAATAACTAACCATATCGGTAGACCATCATGAGTAATTTAGAACATATACTGGTTGTTATTCTATTGATGACTATTGCAACATTCATAACTAGAATTTTTCCGTTTATCTTTTTTCATAGGCACAAGGAACATCCGGTGATGGATTATGTAGCGAAATATACGCCGCCAATGATTATGAGTATTTTGGTTGTTTATGTTTTAAAAGATGTGAATTTTTCTACTGATACTGGGCTTTATACAATAATATCTGCATTGGTGACTATTGTGGTTCATTTGTGGAAATCTAACTCGCTATTAAGCATCTTTTCAGGCACTTTTTTGTATATGTTTTTATTACAAATATAAATACGTAATTAGTGTTTTTATGGCATGATGTCGACCTATGAGTATTGCTGAATTTACAACCTTATTTGCCATTGCCTTTGTGTTTGTTATTACGCCTGGGCCAGGAACGCTTGCTATGTTTTCAAAGAGTATGTCGCAAGGCTTTATTCCAGCATTTTATTTGTCACTTGGAATGGTGTTAGGTGATTTGATTTATCTGTCACTTGTTATTTTTTCATTAGATTTATTCTCTAACTTAATTACACCAATCATGGATTATGTCCGAGTATTGGGCGGCGGTTATTTGATTTATTTAGGTATTAATGCTTGGAATGCACACAAGATAGACCTGAATAAGCGCTCAAGCTATAAGAGTAATATTAATGAATTTCTTACGGGATTTTTAATTTCTATAACTAATCCAAAAGTGATGATTTTTTATATTGCTGTTCTTCCAGCATTTATCAANNAGTAAGTCTTTCTCATGCAGTGCAAATATTAATAACAGTTGGCCTGGGATTGTTAGTCGGTATTAGTGCGATTAATATTATGGTTGTTAAAATTAAATTGTTATTTGCTAAACCAGGTATGGAGAGGCATATTAATCATTTGGTGGCTATGGTCATGATATTGGCAGGGGTGTTACTAGGATTATTATGACAAACAATCGACTGTATTTGTGGATTGTGATCGCCATGTTATTTTGGGGCGCTTCTTGGCCGATTGCCAATGTCTTATCGGCCTACATAACTGAGCATGAGTTTATTACTTACCGATACATTCTAACAACGTTAACCATGGTTCCAGTCTTGTGGTGGATGAAATTATCTTTCAAAATTAGTTTTAACAATCTAGTTGTGGCGTGCGCTTCAGCTTTATTGCTTATTTTTTATACCAAGTTTTATTTTTTGAGCACTAAACACGGCGCTCCTGGCTTAGCAGGTGCAGTAGTAACCACTTTAATGCCGATCTTGGTGTATATTTTGATGTTGTTTAGCAGGCAAAAAAAGTCATATTTTAAAGACTGGATGGCATTATTATTGGGTGCGCTAGGCGTATTAACCACGATGAATATTTGGCAATTTCAGTTAAATGAGATTCTAAATCCACTCAATCTCTATTTGCTTCTAGCAGCCTCATGTTGGGCGCTAATGTCTATTGTTACCACTTATGCTGAAAAATCTCATCCTGCTGTATTGAGTTTTTATATCTATTTGGTAACTACTTTAATTGACGGTTTATTCTTCTTTGAGCCAGTTAGTGGTTCAATATTTTTAATGGATGGGGTATTTTGGTTTAACCTTCTACTTGTTACTATTGGATCTACAACATTTGCTACAACGGTTTATTTTTTAGGTATTCAAAAATTAGGCTCTAAGCAGGCCAGTGTCTTTACTTTCTTGGTGCCATTTTTTGCCGTTGGACTAAGTGTTATATTTTTGTCAGAGCAATGGCAATGGACAACAGTACTAGGCGCAAGTATGACAATCATTGCTTTAATAATTCTTAACAAGGTTAAGATTAATTTTTATAATAATAAATTATGAAGAAAAGTTTAGTTGCAGAGTTTTTAGGTTCTTATATATTGGTGCTTTTTGACAAAGGCGTTCATCTATAGTTTTGTAAATATTTAATGAAATTCGTGAAAAACTCGTACCAATTGTCAAAAATAAATTTTGTTGATATTTTTTTGGTACTTATTAAAGGATAAAAAATGGATGTAATTTATTGGTTGATACCTAGTATGATTTTTGTTGGTGTGGTGCTTGTTATTCTTTTAATGATAGGGGTTAAGAACGGACAGTATGATGATTTAGAAGGGGAAGGGCAGCGTATTTTATTTGATGAAGATCAAGACAATTTATTAACTAAAAATAGTGCAAAAAAAAAGGTTGACACGCACAAGTCTTTATAGATAATTCGCACTTAACCAAACAATAAAAAAACGGCGGTAGCAATATGACAAAGAACAACATATACGGACTATTTGGAAAATCACCAATTAGCCCACTGCAACAACATATGACACATGCACATTCGTGTATTGGTGAACTAAGTGGCTTTATGATCGCTATTCATGCCCAAGACTGGGATGAAGCCGAAAGAATTAGATCCATCATTGGCACCAAAGAAGGTGAAGCGGATGTTTTAAAGAAAAAATTACGTTTAAGCCTGCCATCAACTTTCATGATGCCTTTTTCTCGTCGTGATTTACTTGATATTTTGTTAATCCAAGATTCTATTGCCAATATTTCAAAAGACGTTTCTGGCTTAATGATTAATCGCAAGATGACGCTGCCAGATATAATCTTTGAAGATGTTATAGAGCTAACTGATGTTTGTATTAAGACTTCGGCAATGGCGCTTAAAGCGATTAATGAATTAGATGAATTACTAGAAACTGCATTTAGTACACGTGAGCAAAAAGTAGTTAACCACATCATTTCTGCCATTAATGATTTGGAAAGTGAGTCAGATAAGATTCAGCATAAAATTCGTACCCAACTATTTCCGTTGGAGGCTGAATTGCCACCTGTAGATGTGATGTTTTATTATCGTGCTGTAGAGTGGTTAGGTGAGTTGGCAGATGCCGCTCAAAAAGTCGGTTCTCGACTTGAAGTGTTGCTAGCTAAATAGATTACTGGAGAACTGACATGGAAATTATTGCAAATTACGGTGATATTTTATTAATTCTTGCAGTTGTATTTGGCTTGTTTATGGCTTGGGGTGTGGGTGCTAATGATGTGGCAAATGCTATGGGAACCTCAGTGGGATCGGGTGCAATTACCATTAAACAAGCTATCATTATTGCTGTTATTTTTGAATTTGCTGGCGCTATCTTGGCCGGTGGTGAAGTAACAGCAACCATTCGCAAGGGTATCTTAGATGCATCTGTTTTTACTGATAGTCCTCATTTGCTTGTTTATGGAATGCTGGCATCATTATTAGCAGCAGGCATGTGGCTAATGATCGCTTCTAGTCTTGGCTGGCCAGTTTCAACTACGCATTCCATTGTTGGCGCGATTGTTGGTTTTGGCGCTGTGGGCGTAGGAGTTGATGCAGTTGCTTGGGGTAAGGTTGGATCTATTGCTATGAGCTGGATCATCTCTCCAATGTTGGCAGGAACAATCGCTTTTATGTTGTTTAGGAGTTTACAAAGTCTGATTATTGATACAGACAAGCCATTTGAAAATGCCAAAAGGTATGTGCCTTTTTATATGTTCTTGGTGGGCTTTGTTATCTCTTTAGTGACAATTTTCAAAGGCCTTAAACATGTTGGATTGAATTTTGATTTGGGTACTAGCTACATGCTAGCGATGGGATTTGGTGCGTTAGTTGCTATTACAGGCACGATGATTATTAGACGCATTCATATCGATCCAAACGAAAACAAAGATTTCCACTTTACCTCTATGGAAAGAATCTTCTCTGTGCTGATGATTATCACAGCAGCAGCCATGGCTTTTGCTCATGGTTCAAATGATGTTGCTAATGCTATTGGTCCATTAGCTGCAATTTATGGCGTAATTGAGAGTGGCGGATTAATTGGCGCTAAAAGTTCACTGCCAATATGGGTGTTACTTGTAGGTGGCGGTGGTATTGTCTTTGGTCTGGTTACTTATGGTCACAAGGTAATTGCCACCATTGGTACTGGCATTACTCAGTTAACACCTTCACGAGGCTTTGCAGCAACTTTGGCTGCTGCTGCTACCGTTGTAATTGCATCAGGCACAGGCTTGCCGGTATCAACTACACAAGTATTGGTGGGTGCGGTACTTGGTGTTGGTTTGGCACGAGGTATGGCTGCACTGGATACACGCGTGATTAACAAAATCTTCTTGTCATGGATTGTGACTTTGCCAGCAGGTGCAATTATGTCTGTTGTCTTCTTCTTTATGTTGAAAGGCATGTTCGGAGCATAGTATGACTTTAGAAGAAATTCAAAAAAAACTAGAAGCAGGTGTTGAAAATTCAACCGTAACTATGCAAGGTGATGGTTGTAATTGCTCAACTTTAGTGGTTTCTCCCGTCTTTGAAGGCATGTCATTGTTGGCCAGGCAAAAGATGGTATTGGCGGCAGTTCGCTCAGATATTGACTCTGGCGAGCTGCATGCGCTAAGCATCAAGGCAAGAACGCCAGCAGAGGTTGCTTAGCTTGTAGTAAGCAGATCAGCCAATTTTTTATGTAACTTTATAAGATTTGAGTTCTATTTATCGATTACTCTATCTTTTAAATCTTGCATTATGGCTTTTTTGATATCATCTGAATAGTTGATCCAACCAGTGATCTCATCGCTATGGCGTTTGCAGCCAATGCAATAGTTATCTTTGTTGTATTTACAAATACCGATACAAGGTGTCTTAATTGCCTGATGATTATTCATTTTTGGTATTGTAAGTTGCTTCCTATTGGGTGAATGTAAAATAGCATCTTTATTTTATACTGGATTACTATGGGTTTTACAAAACTAGGCTTATCAGCTTCTATTTTAGAAGCTGTTAAAAAGAAAGGTTATGATAAGCCTTCACCCATTCAAGAAAAAGCTATTCCGCTTGTTCTTGAAGGTAAAGATGTTATGGCTGCTGCACAAACAGGTACTGGAAAAACAGCAGGCTTTACTCTGCCAATTTTGCAGCTTTTATCAAAGGGTCAGCCGACAAAATCAAACCAAGTTCGCACCCTAATTTTAACACCAACGCGTGAATTGGCAGCCCAAGTGCAAGACAGCGTCAATACTTATGGTAGCCATTTGCCACTTAAATCAGCGGTGGTTTTTGGCGGTGTAAAGATCAATCCACAGATGCAAAAACTGCGTGGCGGTGTTGACATTTTGGTGGCAACACCAGGGCGTTTATTAGATTTATATTCGCAAAATGCTGTTAAGTTTGATCAGTTAGAAATTATCGTATTTGATGAAGCGGATAGAATGCTAGATATGGGCTTTATTCACGATATTAAGAGAATTTTAAAGATTTTACCAACAAATAGACAAACTTTAATGTTCTCAGCAACATTCTCTGATGACATTAGAAAATTGGCAAAATCACTGGTTCGTAATCCAGTTGAGATTTCTGTAACACCGCGTAATTCAACCGTTAAATCAGTTAAACAATGGGCGCATCCAGTAGATAAATCTAAAAAACAAGCGCTACTTACTAAGCTAATTAAAGATCATGGTTGGTATCAGGTGTTGGTTTTTAGTCGTACTAAACATGGTGCAAATCGTATTGCTACTCAGCTTGGTAAAAAAGGCATTACTGCAGCCGCTATTCATGGCAACAAATCTCAGGCAGCGCGTACGCGCGCTTTAGCTGATTTTAAGGCTGGCAAGGTTAATGTTTTGGTGGCAACTGATATTGCCGCACGCGGTATTGATATTGTTGAGCTTCCGCATGTAGTAAATTTTGATTTGCCGCATGTTCCTGAAGATTATGTACATCGTATTGGTCGTACAGGTAGAGCAGGATCTAAGGGTGAAGCTATCTCTTTAGTAAGTGCAGACGAAGCTAAGCAATTGTTTGATATTGAGCGCTTAACACAGAAAAAACTTGAACGTATTATGGTGGATGATTTTGTGCCAGATCACAATGTGCCGGAATCTGCAAAAAATATTTTGCCACCTAAAAAGAAAAAACCAAAGAAAAATAAGCCTCGCAATAAGCCTAGATATGGAAAAGATAGCAACTCAGCCGAAAATAAAGCTAAAAAGAAAAAAGGATTTTGGGGCTCTAGATCCAAAAAAGACTCTTAAAATAGATAATATCTAAATCAGCCAATATTTTTATTTTTCAGTTGCTTGTATTTAGTTAAGTAAATTGGTTTTTTAAAAATAAATAGAGTAATCATTATGAGTTGGTGGACAACAGTTTTAGGCGGGGCATTTGGCTTTATATTGGGCGGGCCGCTAGGCGCAATGCTTGGTGCGGCATTTGCAGGCAATTTTTCTAAAAGAAAATCTAATTTTGGTAATTTTTCTCAAGATTACCATCCTGGTGATCAGCAACGCGTTCAAGCGGCATTTTTTAGTAGTTTGTTTTCAGTTATGGGCTATATTGCCAAGGTTGACGGCAAAGTTTCGAAAGCTGAAATTCGCTTAGCGCAGCAGGTTATGCAGCACATGCAATTAGCAGGTGACATGCAAAAAGTTGCAAAAGAATTGTTTAATCAAGGAAAGCAAAAAGACTTCAATCTAGATGAGGTTCTTGAACAGTTCCGAATTGAAAGCCATGGACGCACACATTTAGTGCGCATGTTTTTAGAGATTCAAATTCAAGCTACATATGCTGACGGCGTGCTTGATGATAAAGAGCTCGAGGCGCTTAAATATATTGCGAAAAAACTACACTTCCCTATCCATGAACTAGAAAGCTTAATTCAACAATTCTCTGCTACTAGTAATACCAACGAATTAACATCAGATAACGCTTACGCTATACTGGGTGTAGATAAAAGCTTAACCGATAAAGAGCTTAAACGAACCTATCGCCGATTATTGGCTCAGCATCATCCAGACAAACTAGTTGCCAAAGGTCTGCCAGAGGAGATGATGCAAATAGCTAAAGAAAAAACTCAAGAAATTATTAGCGCTTATGAATTCATTAAAAAACAACGCGGCATGCGTTAATTCAGTTAAAAAAACTAAGGAAAAATATGAAAATTAAATTATTAACTTTATTTGCATTATTTACTATTTCAATATCTGTTCAGGCAGGCCTCTGGGAGAAAATGACAACCATGGGCGCTAAAACCGTTAAGCCTAGTTCAGAGTATTTGGTAGAAACAGCTGGTTGGAATATTCGTGTGTACGAATGGATTCCAGCAGACAATCCAAATGTTAGGTGTATGTTTGCAGCAGGATCACAAAAGGGCGGCGTTTCGTGTTATTCAATAAACGACTAAATGTTCTTATTTGAAGCAGCTATTGTTGCAATTATAGTGCTAATTGTTTATTATCTGCTAAAGGGCAAAATTTAATAATTTGGGGAGTACAACATAATGCGTAAATTTTTATTACTATTTTTTTCATTCTTACTTTTACAGTTCAATATAAATGCGGCCGAGCCAGGTAAAGTTCTAGGTGGTCAGCAGTATGAAACCCCTACTTGGTTTACTGATAGTTTTCTTGATATTGCAGAAGATGTTGAGGAAGCAGGCGATGGCGATAAAAAAGTACTGTTATTTTTTCATTTAGATGGTTGCCCGTATTGTGATGCAATGCTTAAGCAAAATTTCAAATCTGGTGAAAATCAAGCCTATATTAAAGATAACTTTTCTGTTATTGCGGTCAATATCAAAGGCGGTCGTGAAATTACCATGCCTAATGGTGAGGCGATGACTGAAAAGGAGTTGGCTCAAATGCTTAAAGTGCAGTACACACCGACTATCGTGTTTCTGGACAAACAAGGCAAACGTATTTTTAGAACTAACGGATATCGCAATCCAGCGCTCTTTGGCCACACTTTAGAATATGTTGCAAAAGGCCATTCAAAGTCACAATCATTAAACCAGTTTGTTGCTAGTAAATCAGCCCCTAGCTATCAGTTTGAGCCTCATCCTCTATTAGAAAAAGTAACTGATTTTTCTGGATTTAGCGATCCAGTTGCCATGTTGTTTGAAGATAAGCAGTGTGTCGGATGTAGTGATATTCATAAGAAGCTATTTAATAGAGAAGAAGTAAGCGAAGAGTTAGAGAAGTTTTTATTTGTACGTTTTGATGCAGACTCTGAAGAAGAAATCATCTTTTTTGATGGCACAAAAACCACCCCAAAGAAAATCGCACAACAGAACAATTTAAGCTACAGACCAGGATTTTTATTGTTTGATGAAGGTAAGAAAATTATCGAAATTGATAATCGTCTTTACAGCTTTCACTTTAACGCGGTATTAAGCTTTGTTAGTGGTGGAAACCATAAAACTCATGACGATTTCAATGCTTATCGTAATGCATACCAGGCCAAACTTTTAGAGCAAGGTATAGATGTCAACATGGTTGATTAATTAGATAAAAAAAAGATGACCCGAAAGTCATCTTACAATTTGTACCGTAATAAACTTGAGGAGTTCACAGAAAAGAAAAAACCGGTGCATTTTGTATAAAAAATTATCCTAAAATTTAAACATAATGTCTATTATGGAAAACCATATAAAAATTTAAAAAACCTCTGGTTTTACAGGGTTTTTTGTAAAATGTTTTTAAGTATTATTGTGGCGGTATGCAAGCCTGGCGTTCAGTGGGTTTAACCACGGTTAAGCAGTAATTAACAAGTGCCCAGAGCCCTTGCTTATATTAAATTTTGTGAAATAATTTGGTGGAGATGGCGGGGATCGAACCCGCGTCCGAAAACCTTCAAACAAAGAGTCTACATGCTTAGCTTGGTCTATTTGAGTTAGCCGCCTATCACCCGACCATCAGGGATATAAACAGCGATTTCCGAAAGTTTTAACCGAATTATTTGGAACAAACAATCCTAGCGAGTCTGTGAGCGACCGCTACCCAAGAAGTACAGACAACCTCAAGGGAGCGGCTAGCTATGCAGCTAGAGCGTAGTTGTTTTCGTTTGCAACTATATTTTTAAAGCATATTTTTACGAGTTATCTTTATCCTCGGCATGCGTCCTTGAGATCCAACTCCTCGTCGAAGCCATGTCATCCCCTGGAAGAGGTATTATAACATTTTATGCGATTGTTACTCTTGCAAATTTACGCTTACCCACCTGATATACGGCTGTGCCAGATTCTGGTGCAAGATTTCTATCGGAAATTTTCTCACCTTCAATTTTGGCAGCACCTTCCTTAATCATTCTAAAGGCATCTGAAGTTGAGTTAACTAAGCCAGCTTCTTTTAATAGATTGGCAATTTTGATGCCGGCATCAAAACTAAATTCTGGCATTTCATCAGGCACTTTGTTTTTGGCAAAACGATTGATAAAGTTTTGTTGTGCTTGTTTGGCGGCTTCACTGCTATGAAATCTTGTGATAATTTCTTCTGCCAGGCGGAATTTGATATTTCTAGGATTTTCGCCGTTCTCAATTTCAACTTTCCAGGAAGCGATTGTCTCAAGTGTCTCGAAGCTTAGGAGTTCAAGGTAGCGCCACATAAGCTCATCAGAGATGGACATAATTTTGCCAAACATATCATCTGGCTTGTCATCAATGCCGATGTAATTATCTAACGACTTAGACATTTTTTGCACACCATCTAAACCTTCTAGAATTGGCATAGTAAGAATGACTTGCTGCTCCATGCCCGCTTGTTTTTGCAACTCACGGCCCATGAGTAAATTGAACTTTTGATCTGTGCCACCCAGCTCAAGATCTGACTTTAGTGCAACCGAATCGTAACCTTGGATTAAAGGGTATAAAAATTCATGGATAGAGATGCTTTTGCCAGATTTATAACGCTTTGAAAAGTCATCACGTTCCAGCATTCTAGCAACGGTCTGTTGCGAAGCTAGTTGAATCATTTCTGCAGATGACATTTTATTCATCCACTCAGAGTTGTAAACAACCGTTGTTTTTTCTTTATCTAGAATTTTAAAAACTTGATCTTGGTAAGATTGAGCATTTTCAATCACCTGTGCTTCAGTTAGGGGTGGGCGTGTGGCACTTTTCCCCGTTGGATCGCCAATCATTCCGGTGAAATCGCCAATAAGAAATAGGATTTCATGGCCTAAATCTTGTAATTGTTTGAGCTTGTTAATTAAAACCGTATGGCCTAAGTGTAAGTCAGGCGCTGTTGGATCAAAGCCAGCTTTGATGCGTAAAGGTTTGTTTTTGGCGAGTTTTTTCTTTAGCTCTTCAAGTGGCAATATCTCATCTGTGCCGCGCTGAAAAACAGCTAGCGTTTCATTTGTGTTCATAACTTTTTATTTTATTGTCTAATGTGGCCGTCACCAAGGACGATGTATTTTTGCGAGGTTAAGCCTTCAAGGCCAACTGGGCCACGCACGTGAAACTTATCTGTACTAATGCCTATTTCAGCGCCAAAGCCATACTCAAAGCCATCTGCAAAACCTGTGGAGGCGTTAATCATTACGGATGCTGAGTCAACCTCGGTGATGAAGCGACGACCTGAAGTGTAGTTTTCAGTAACGATAGACTCTGTATGCCCTGAACCGTGTTGCTCGATATGATCGATCGCATCAGACATTGAGTTAACAATACGAATAGAAAGAATAGCGTCCAAGTATTCTGTATCCCAGTCTTCGGCGGTTGCCGCAACAATTTGTTTGGAAAATTGACGCGTCTGCTCGCAACCTCTAAGTTCAACTCCTTTAAGTACATATTCTGCGATAAGTTCAGGTAGTACTTTTCCAGCAGCTGATGCGTGCACCAGTAAAGTTTCCATGGCGTTACAAACACCGTAACGTCTTGTTTTAGCGTTAAAAGCAATCTTGATGGCTTTATCAGTATCAGCGTCTTTGTCAATATAGGTATGACAAACACCATGAAGATGTTTGATGACTGGCACGGTAGCGCTTTGACTGATGGCTTCAACTAAGCCTTTGCCGCCACGTGGAATAATGGCATCAACATATTCAGATGCTTGAACCAGTGCATTAACAGCAGCGCGATCGGTGGTGTCGATGAGTTGCACACAATGCTCATCTAAGTTGGCATCGATCAAACCTTGTTTGACACATTGGTATAGGGCTAAATTAGAATGTATGGCTTCTGATCCGCCACGCAAAATAACCCCGTTGCCAGATTTTAGACACAGAGCGGCGGCGTCAATCGTGACGTTTGGACGGGATTCATAAATAATACCCATGACACCTAAAGGCACACGCATTTTGCCGACTTGAATGCCACTTGGGCGGAATTTTAAATCGGTAATTTCACCGATTGGATCAGCCAGATCGGCAATTTGATTAAGACTTTCAATAATGCTATCAATGCGAGTGTCGTCGAGAATCAGTCTATCAATGAGCGCATCCTCTAGTTGGTTGTCTTTAGCTTGCGTTACATCTTGCTGGTTAGCCTTAAGAATGGCTTTTCTATTTTGATGAATTTGCTCAGCAATGTTTTTTAGTGCGCTATTTTTTGTCTGAGTGGTAGCACCTCGTAAGCCTTTGGCAGCAATGCGTGCATTTTTGCCTAGTGTGGTAATTAAGTTTTCTATTGAGTCCATTGGTTCTTCCCAGCCAGGTTTAATAAGAGCGTGTGCAGTTCATCCACTACATTAAGATTATCCGCGCCTTTGATGGAGCGGTCAATACGTCCGAGTGATAATAGTAGTTTTTGTAGGCGTTGATAAGGATGACGCTTTAGAATGTTGGTGATAATAGGCTTTCTTTTATTCCACACCCGATGGGTTTGTAAAATGGCATTAATATCACTCCCTTGATGCATCTCAATTGACATGTTAATAATGGATTTTATTTCTCGATAGAGTGAGCTGCTTAGCAGAATAGGCATAGCAGTATCACTAAGCAAGGTGTTAAAAATTTTACTAATTTGAGCGATGTCACCAAATAAAGCAGCGTCAATAAGGCCGTAAACTGTATATTGAGACTGTTCTTGCGCTTGAGTGAGGAATTCTTGAGTGTTTATTTTTCCATCTGGGTAAGTCATTTTCAGCTTCTGAATTTCTTGCATAGAGGCGAGAAGATTGCCTTCCGTGCAAAAAGCAATGCTTTGTGCGACTTCTTGATTGCTTTCTAGACCGACACCAGCCATATGGTTACTAATCCAACCAACCAAATGATCACGAGTGATTTCCCAATGCTGAATAACACCACCATGCTGCTCAAGGGTTTTAAACCACTTACTTTTTTGCTGTGCCAGATCTAGCTTTGCTGTGGAAATTATTAACAAAATATCACTAGGTACATTACTGGCGAGCGCGGTTAAGGCTTTTGAGCCTTTGACGCCAATTTTGCCGGTTTTCAGCCGACATTCAATAATGCGTTTTGGCGAGAATAAAGAGGTGTTGGCAATTTCGGCTGTAATTAAACCCCAGTCAAAATTACCATCAATTTCAAAACTGGTTTTTTCATCAAACCCAGCTTGCTTAGCGGCAGCGTTGATCTCACTCAGACTCTGTTCGATTAATAAAAATTCAGCGCCAAAAACAAAATAGAGTGCTTCGAGCTGATGCGTAAGTTGAAAGCCAAGCGATTCCGGCTTAATTCTCATTGAGTTTCGATAGTCTTCTGATTAATTTCTTGATAAGCGTGTTTCTTAGCTGAGTGTAAGATTCCTCAATTTGAAGTCTATCTGCTTGTGTTGAGCTGGCTGCTTGTGTCGAGCTGGTTATTTTGTTTAGGTGTAAGCTGGTTGTTAGGTCTTGAGATAGCAAGAGTTTTTGATCGGCGTTAAACACTTTAACAGGCACACTTAAACTTAAAGTATAACTATTGACAGAATTGCTAGATGTGTACGAAGAAGTCCGCTGTTTTTGTACTTCTGAACCTATTTGAATGGTTAGATTTTGCACAGCCTCTTGGTTGAATCTTGTTTGCAGTTCTTGAGCAAATTCGTTAGCATTGGCACTGACAACAACAGCGTTTAAAGGCGTGTTTTTAATCGGTGTGTGAAAACCACAAGAGCTTAACAGGGCAGTTGCAAGAATAAGGATTGAGAGGTTGGTTTTTGACATAGCAGTAAATGTTTTATTTTATAAGTAAAGAATTATGACAGAATTTAATTTTTTTTGTTGAAAAACCTTGAAAAAACGCCATCAGCTCATATGTAAGTATGCAATAGGGTATAGTTACCTGTCTTATTTTTTTATAATTTTAGTATTACGTCATGTTTAAAAATTTATTGTTATGGTTGGTTTTGGGTAGTGTTCTTACCTCAATTTTTAGCCAATTTGAAGTCAACGAGCAAAAGAGTGAAATCACGTATTCCCAGTTTATTCAAAGTGTTAAGCAAGGGGATGTTTCTGAAGTAACTATTGCCGGAAGTAGTATTTCCGGTGTGGGTGCGGGTGGTGAACAATTTGATACTTATTCACCGGGTGACTTAGGTCTAATGGGTGATTTGCTTGATAACGGCGTGAATGTTGTGGCTAAGCCACCTGAAAAAGATGGATTCTTTAAGCAATTAGTTATCTCATTAGCGCCAATTTTATTATTAATTGCTGTGATTTTATATACCATGAAAGGCGCTGGCGGCGCTATGGGCGGCAAAAACCCAATGAGTTTTGGTAAGTCGAAGGCGCGTCTTATTCCTAAAGACGAGTCAAATGTAACTTTTGCAGATGTGGCCGGTGTGGACGAAGCGAAAGAGGATGTTGCTGAATTGGTTGATTTTTTATCTAATCCAGGCAAGTTTACCAAAGTTGGTGGAAAAATTCCCAAAGGCGTTTTATTAATTGGCCCTCCTGGTACAGGTAAAACCCTCTTGGCGAAAGCCATTGCAGGTGAAGCGGCCGTGCCATTTTTCTTCATTTCTGGCTCTGATTTTGTGGAAATGTTTGTCGGTGTTGGTGCGTCACGTGTGCGTGATATGTTTGAGCAGGCTAAGAAAAGTGCGCCGTGCATTATCTTTATCGATGAAATCGATGCAGTTGGTCGTCAACGTGGTGCGGGTATGGGCGGCGGTCATGATGAACGCGAGCAAACTTTGAACCAGATGTTGGTAGAAATGGATGGCTTTGAAGGCTCAGAAGGTATTATTGTTATTGCAGCAACTAACCGCCCTGATGTGCTTGATCCGGCGTTATTGCGCCCTGGACGTTTTGATCGTCAAGTTATGGTTGGCTTGCCTGATATTAATGGCCGTGATGCGATTTTAAAAGTACACATGCGGAATCTTCCAATTGCAAAAAATGTTAAATCTATTAATATTGCCAAAGGTACACCGGGTTTTTCTGGTGCAGATTTAGCTAATTTGTGTAATGAAGCCGCCCTTATTACAGCTGGAAAAAACAAACTACTGGTTGGTATGCAGGAGTTTGAAAAGGCCAAAGATAAAATTATGATGGGTGCTGAGCGCAAATCTATGGCAATGGATGAAGCTGAAAAAGAAATGACTGCTTATCATGAAGCTGGCCACGCAATTGTTGGGCGTCTAGTGCCAGAGCACGACCCAGTTTACAAAGTGAGTATTATTCCTAGAGGTAGAGCACTGGGTGTGACGATGTTCTTGCCAGAAAAGGATAGCTATAGTATTTCTAGACGCAAGCTCAATTCACAAGTGGCTTCTTTATTTGGTGGACGAATCGCTGAAGAATTAATTTACGGCAAAGACTCCGTTACCACAGGCGCTAGTAATGACATTGAGCGTGCAACAGAAATTGCTCATAAAATGGTTAAGCACTGGGGTATGTCAGATAAGCTTGGACCGTTGGCCTACGGCGAGGATGAAGGTGAGGTGTTTTTAGGTAAGCAAGTCACCAAGCATAAGCATATCTCAGAAGGCACTTTCAAAGTGATTGACGATGAAATTCGCGCTATTATTGATACAAATTATGCGATTGCTAGCAAAATTTTAGAAGATAACAAAGATATTCTGATTGAAATGACCAAAGCGTTAATGGAGTTTGAAACCATTGATAAAGAACAAATTGACGATCTTATGGATCGTAAGCCAATTCGTGAAGCGGCAGTTGTGACTGATTCAGATGTTGCTTCAACTGAACTAGGCTCTGGTATTCAAGCAGATGACGCAAACGATTCTGACGAAAATCCACTTGATGGTGGCGATCCTAAAATCGCATAAAGATAGCGGGTAGTCGTTATGACTATTAACAACACACAAGCACTGGTGATGGGCATACTTAATGTCACACCTGATTCTTTTTCGGACGGCGGACAGTGTTTTAATGTTGATGATGCGATTAGGGCTGCGATGCGCCTACTTGATCAAGGTGCCGATATTATCGATATTGGTGGCGAGTCAACCCGTCCTGGGGCGGTGTCCGTGAGTGAGGCTGACGAAATCAACCGTGTTGTGCCTGTGATTAAAGCGCTATCTACGCAAACTAATATCCCTATTTCGATCGACACTTCTAAGCCGCAAGTTATGCAACAAGCTGTAGAGGTAGGTGCTAGTCTAATTAATGATGTGAATGCTTTACAAGCGGATGGCGCTTTGGAAATGGCCGCCTCGCTAAAAGTAGACGTGTGTCTTATGCATCGACAGGGGTTGCCACAAACTATGCAACAAAATCCAGTATATGGTGATGTTATTAAAGATATTCAGCAATTCTTTCAACAAAGGATTGAGGCTTGTCAGCAGGCAGGTATTCAGCCAGAAAAAATTATCTTAGATCCTGGTTTTGGTTTTGGCAAGACGTTAGTTCATAATTTAGAAATATTACGTCGATTTGATGAATTTAAAGACTTAGGTTTTAGGCTTTTGGCAGGACTCTCTAGAAAATCTATGATTGGTGCTATACTAAACAACAGGGAAATTGAAGGTCGCATGATTGGCAGCGTAACAAGCGCTATAATAGCAGTTCAAAATGGGGCGGATATTGTGCGTGTGCACGATGTATTGGCGACTAAAGATGCCTTATTGACATTGCAAGCAGTAAACGGAGCGTAAATTGGCTAATTATTTTGGAACGGATGGCATTCGAGGTGAAGTAGGTATAGCGCCTATTACGGCCGATTTCTTTTTAAAACTCGGTTGGGCAGTGGGCTCAGTTTTGTCCGAAAAGGGTAAGGCGAGTGTGGTTATTGGTAAAGATACACGCGTGTCTGGGTATTTATTTGAGTCGGCGCTTGAGGCAGGTTTTTTGTCGGCTGGCGTTGATGTTGGTTTATTGGGGCCAATGCCTACGCCGGCTATTGCCTATTTAACGCAAACTTACAATGCGACTGCGGGCGTGGTTATTAGCGCCTCACACAATCATTTCCAAGACAATGGGGTGAAATTTTTCTCTGATAAGGGGCTTAAATTAAGTAGTAAAGATCAGGCCAAAATTGAGCAAAAATTAGCCGAACCTATGCAAAGTGTGAGTTCCGATCAAATTGGTAAGGCGCGTAGACACGAACAACCAATAGGGCGATATATTGAATTTTGCAAATCAACCTTTGATCGAACGATTAATTTAAGCGGGCTTAATATTATTATTGATTGCGCCAATGGTGCGACTTATCATATTGCAAAAGACGTTTTTTCAGAATTAGGCGCTAATATTACCGTGATTAATAATGCGCCAGACGGCTTTAATATTAACAAAAATTGTGGTGCAACGGATACTCAACATTTACAAGAAGTTGTACTTGAATCCAACGCCGACTTAGGTATTGCTTTTGATGGTGATGGTGATCGTTTAATGATGGTCGATCACCAGGGTGAATTGGTTGATGGCGATGAGTTGGTGTTTGTTGTGGCTAAGGCTTGGCAAGCGCAACAGTGTTTGGATAATAATATCGTCGTTGGCACTAAAATGACCAATTTAGGTGCGCGCCACGCCTTAAGAGATTTGAATATTGATTTTATTGAAGCCGATGTGGGTGATCGTTACGTCATGGAAAAAATGAAAGAACATGGCTCAGTTTTAGGCGGTGAAGGCTCTGGTCACATGATCTGTCTAGATAAAACCACTTCGGGCGACGGTATTATTTCTGCACTACAAGTATTAGAGGTTTTGACAAAGAGTGGCGCCAGCCTTAACCAGTTAAAAAATGAAATGGCTAAGTATCCACAAGTATTGATCAATATCAGAACCAAAGAAAAGGTCGATCTTGATAATCACCAACAGCTAAATGCAATGATTCAAGAAGTAGAAGCGCAGCTGGGCGATGAAGGTCGAGTACTCATTCGCGCTTCAGGTACTGAGCCATTAATCCGCGTTATGGTTGAGGCGAAAGATGCACAACTGACTCAGCAAAGTGCAGAAAAATTGGCCAATACACTGCGTTAATGGTTTTTGACACTACCAGTCTTGTACTGGTTGGTTTAATTTTCCTATGGACAGGGTTCGTGCGCACTGGGCTTGGCTTTGGTGGTGCGGCAATTGGCTTGCCATTAATGCTATTGATTGGTGGTAGCCCAGTATATTGGCTGCCCATTATCGGCATTCATCTATTGTTCTTTTCGTCATTAACACTGTTTAAATCCATTAAAAAGGTTGACTGGCGCTATTTAAAGCGTTCGTTGTTATGGATTATTCCACCAACGCTTGTTGGTGTTGCCGGCTTGTTAAGCTTGCCTGATCAAGTGGTGATTGTCTTTATTTATTCCATTACGATTTTTTACGCAATTACTTGGATTTTTAATCAAAAAATCACTTCCGATAAGCCCTGGGTAGACAAACTTTTGTTGATTTTAGGTGGTTATGTAGCGGGCACTTCGCTAACAGGTGCACCACTGATTGTGGCGGTATATATGCGCTATGTTTCAAAAGAATATCTGCGCAATACCTTATTTGTGCTTTGGTTTATTTTGGTTAGCATAAAGATGGCCACCTTTATGCTGATGGGTGTTGTTATTGACTGGTCGTTTTCTTTGGCTTTAATTCCAATTGCTGCTATTGGTCATGTGGTCGGCATTAAGGCACATCAAAAAATTATCGAGAATGATCAAGTTTTTAAAAAATGGGTGGGTAGCATGCTGTTATTGATCAGTTCATTTGGATTATTGAAGGTGGTTTTGAGTTAAAATCAGCACTATGAATGAATATGTTTTAATTTTAGTAAGTACGATTTTAGTTAATAATTTCGTCTTGGTAAAATTCTTAGGATTGTGCCCGTTCATGGGTGTTTCCAAAAAAGTTGAAACAGCTATTGGCATGGGCTTTGCTACAACTTTCGTGCTGACATTAGCCAGTGTCTCCAGCTACCTGATTAACACCTATATTTTGGTACCATTTGATATGGAGTACCTACGAACCATCGCCTTTATTGTAACCATTGCTGGTGTGGTTGGATTTACAGAGCTGGTGGTTAACAAAACTTCACCCGTTTTGCATCAATCTTTAGGGGTGTTTTTGCCATTAATCACCACCAATTGCGCCGTATTAGGTGTGGCCTTGTTGAATGTGAATCAAGATAACGGATTTTTGGCATCAGCTGTATATGGCTTTGGCGCTGCCATTGGTTTTTCTTTTGTTTTGGTGTTATTTTCAGCAATTCGTGAACATATTGATACAGCTGATGTGCCTATGGCTTTTAAAGGTGCACCGATTGCGCTGATTACCGCAGGGTTGATGTCGATGGCATTCATGGGCTTTATTGGACTCGCTTAGTGATTGAATCAATTGTTATTTTTTCAAGCTTAGCACTCATACTTGGATTGGTTTTGGGCTACGCTGCTATTCGCTTTAAAGTTAAAGGCAACCCTTTGGTGGATCAAATCGATGCTATTTTGCCGCAAACTCAATGTGGTCAATGTGATTTTCCAGGGTGTCGCCCCTATGCTGAAGCATTAGCCAAAGGTGAGGCTCAGATTAACCAATGTCCACCTGGTGGACAAGAGGGTGCTGATGCGCTGGCTGAATTGCTCGGCGTAGAAACTTTGGTGTTAAATGAAGAGCACGGGGAAACCAAGCCAGACCATGTTGTTTATGTGGATGAGAAATTGTGTATTGGCTGTACTTTGTGTATTCAAGCCTGTCCAGTGGATGCGTTTGTAGGCGCTTCAAAAGTCATGACAACGGTGATTGAAAAAGAATGCACAGGCTGTGATTTGTGCATTCCGGTTTGTCCAGTTGATTGTATTTATATTAGGGAAATCAAGCCAACTTTATCCACTTTTATACCTAATATTCCTGGAGAAGTGCATGCCTGATCAGACTTTTTCAGGTGGCGTGGTGATTGCCAATCCTTATCCTGTTGCGCAAGTGAAAATTATTCAAGCGCCTTTGCCAAATCAGGTGATATTGCCACTTCAGCAGCGTATTGGTGCTGAGGCTAAGCCTTGTGTTAAAGTGGGCGATAGGGTGCTAACAGGACAGATGATCGCTCAAACACAAGATCAGTTTTGTGTGCCAATTCATGCCTCTATTTCTGGCACAGTGAAGGCGATTGATAAGCAGATTATTCCACATAAATCAGGCTTAAAGTCCACCTGTATTCGTATTGAGTCTGATGGACAAGACGAGTGGGTTGAGACCAAAGGTTGCGGCAGTGATTTCTTGCATTGTGATCGACAAACCTTGATTGATTATGTACAACGCTCAGGTATTGTCGGCTTGGGTGGCGCTGGCTTTCCATCACATACTAAGCTGAACAAGGCGACAGATTGCCACACTTTAATTATTAATGGCACAGAATGTGAGCCTGGTGTGATGTGTGATGATGCGTTAATGCAGCACCATCCTCGAGAGGTCATTCGTGGCGTGGAAATTTTATTGCATATTACCGGCGCTAAAAGAGCGATTATCGCCATTGAGGACGATAAACAAGAGGCATATCAATCGTTATTAATGTTTAATCATAGCGATCTAATTAGCTTGGTTCAATTACCGACAAAGTACACCTCGGGCGCTGAAAAACTATTGATTAAAGCGTTACTAGATATTGAAATCCCATCAGGCGGGTTTGCAGCAGACAAAGGTATCTTGTGCCAAAATGTTTCAAGCACTAAGGCTATTTTTGATGCAGTGATTGATCAGCGACCATTGGTCTCTCGTATTGTAACCATTACAGGAAATGCACTCACACCTATTAATGTTGAGGCTCGACTGGGTACTTCTTTTGAGCAAATAATCAGTTTGACCGATGTTAATCAACAAGCTCATGATTACCGTATGGGCGGCATGATGATGGGAATTGATATTGAAAATACGCAAATGCCCATTTGCAAAATTACCAATTGTATTTTTGTAAACAATAAAAAGCCAAAACCGCCAACTAAAGAATGCATTCGTTGTAATACTTGTAATACCGTTTGTCCAATTGGCTTATTACCCCAGCAAATTTATTGGCATGCCAAAGGCGAAAATATTGAAAAATGCATGGATTACAATCTACTAGATTGTATTGAATGTGCTTGTTGCTCCTATGTTTGTCCTAGTCATATTGATTTGGTGGGTTATTTTTCATTTGCCAAAGCACTGCATAAAAAGCAAGCGACCGATCAGTTTAAAACCGATATTGCCCGAGATCGATTTGAATTTAGAGAGTATCGACTTGAGCGTAATAAGCAAGAACGCGCACAAATGATGGCTGAGAAAAAACAAGCACTAAAAGATAAAATGGCTAAAGACAAGGAGCAGGGTCAAGTGCAAAAGGATAAAATTGCTCAAGCAATGGCGCGCGTTAATAAAACCAAGGAGAAGAATGCATAATACTGGATTAAGCACCAATCAAATGATGCGACAAGTAATCTACGCCTTGGTTTTGGGTGTGAGCGCATCGTATGTTTTTTTTGGCTGGGGTGTGGTGATTCAGATATTGCTTGGCACTATTTCCGCACTGGCTGTTGAAACGGTTTTTGTGGCCATGCGTGGTCGTCAAGTGTTAGCGTCTATTAGTGATGGTTCGGCCGCCTTAACCGGTATTTTACTGGCCATTTCCATTCCTGCTATTGCACCGTGGTGGGTGGTGGTCGTGGGTGTTGCATTCGCTATTATTTTTGGTAAGCAACTGTATGGTGGTCTAGGCAATAACCCCTTTAATCCAGCCATGTTGGGCTATGCTTTTTTGTTGATCTCATACCCTTTACAAATGACCACTTGGCCGGTTGATTTTTTAAGTTTTAGTCAGGTAGTTGATGAAGTATTTAACCTAGTTAATTTTGACGGAATCAGTGGTGCAACACGACTAGATGACGTTAAAACCAGTCTATCTTTGGGGAGCGATATTGCCACATTGCAAGTACGCTCTATCTCCCAAGCTTGGATTAATATAGGATTTTTAGTGGGCGGTATTTATTTATTAGCACGAAAAATCATTTTTTGGCATATTCCTGTTGCTGTTTTATCCGGAATTTTGATGATGGCATTGCTTATTTCAGTGTTTGATTCACAACAGCATTTGCCTGTTCAAAATCACTTAATACTGGGTGGCACTATGCTGGGTGCATTTTTTATTGCTACTGATCCAGTTTCAGCCAGCACAACCCCTAAGGGGCGACTGATTTACGGTTTTTTAATGGGTGTGCTGATTGTGATTATTCGTGCCTATGGTGGCTATCCAGACGGCATTGCTTTTGCGGTTTTACTGATGAATATGATGGTGCCATTGATTGATCAATACACGCAGCCTAAGGTGTTTGGCAGATCATGATTAAGACGATTTTAAAATCGGGAATATTGCTATTGGTCTTTACCATAGTGAGTATTTTTTTTGTTAGCTGGACGCAGGACACAACCCAGGTACAAATTAAATACAATGAAGACCAGCTACTCATTAAACGCTTAGCTGAGTTGGTGTCTGGTTATGATAATGATATTTTGCAAGAAAAATATACTCAAGAATTAATCCTGCATGGTGTTCATCAAAAGATTGGTATTTATCCAGCAAAGCGCAATGGAAAAATCTTTGCCTACTTGGTGGAGCATACTTATCCAAATGGATACAATGGCGATATTCGTCTATTAACGGGTGTCACTATTGATCAAACACTACTGGGTGTTCGCGTTATTACTCATAAAGAAACCCCAGGGCTGGGTGATAAAATTGAAGATAGGAAATCAGATTGGATTAAGCAATTTGCTGGACTATCATTATTAAATCCAATTCAAGATAACTGGAAGGTTGAGCGTGACGGCGGTGTGTTTGAAGCATTTACAGGGGCTACAATTACCCCTAGGGCGATTGTGACAGCTAGCTACCAAGTGCTAGAATTGTTTAGCAATCAGGGTTTATCAGGTCAAACCAAATAAAGCATGTTATTAAGTACATTTGATTTTGACTTGCCTAAGTCATTAATTGCACAAAATCCACCAGACAATAGAACTGATTCGCGCCTATTGGTGCCTCAAGATCAAATAATTGATGCATATTTTCATCAAATTTCTGACTTTATTAAGCCAGGAGATTTGCTGGTTATGAATAATACTCGGGTTATTCCTGCACGACTATTTGGTCATAAGGCCTCAGGTGGAAAAGTAGAAATTATGATTGAGCGCTTGTTAAACGATCAACAAGTGTTGGCCATGGTGAAAGCCTCAAGAGCGCCAAAAATTGACAGCTTTATAACGCTTGAAAATGGTGATAAAGCCCAAATAATTCACAAAGAAAATGGCTTTTATACCTTAAATTTTGAAACAGATTCATTGCTAGATTTGTTAGATGAAGTCGGTCATATTCCTTTACCACCCTATATTGAGCGTGGCGATAAAAAATCAGATCTTGAACGTTACCAAACTGTTTTTGCCGAGCAAGAGGGTGCGGTTGCTGCGCCAACAGCAGGTCTTCATTTTGATAAGGCCTTATTAGCCAGTTTAAAACAACAGGGGATTGATCATGCTTTTGTCACCCTTCATGTGGGCGCAGGTACTTTTCAGCCTGTTAAGGTGGATAATATTACTGAGCACCAGATGCATAGTGAGTATTTTGAAATTGATCAAGATACCGTGGATAAAATTCAGCAAACCAAAGCCAGCGGCGGGCGTATTATTGCCGTGGGCACTACCGCTGTTAGATCTATGGAGTCTGCCGCTAAGAGTGGCGTGCTCATGGCTGCCAAAGAAGAGACGGATATTTTTATCTATCCGGGTTATGAATTTAAAATCGTAGATTTATTGATTACTAATTTTCATTTGCCAAAATCTTCTCTACTTATGTTGGTGAGTGCTTTTATTGGTCAGGAGAAAATGATGGAAATTTATCAACATGCTATTGATCAAGAGTATCGATTTTTTTCCTATGGTGATGCCATGCTTTTGGAGCGCAGATGATTTTTGAAAACAAGTTAGTAGTGGTGGAGATTGAGCCGAGCGAAATCCCTTGGGTTAAGGTATTTAGCAAACGTAAAGTTAAAGAGTTTAGCGAATGCACAGCAGCAGAGAAATTAGAAATTTTTAGAATTATTGATATTATTGAAAAAAGAATGATTAGCTATTTCAATGCAGATAAGATCAATATTGCATCATTTGGCAACCTATTGCCCCAAGTTCATTGGCATGTGATGGCAAGATTTGAGACGGACAGTTATTTTCCGCAGCCAATGTGGGGCGAAAAACAACGCCAAGCAAACTTGGATTTGCCTAGTTTTAAGGTGTTTTTTAAAGAATTGGGAGAGTGTTTATGAATCAATTAGATAATCAGCAACAGTTAGATGCATTAAAGCAAGATAAAGAGGCGGTATTAATCTTATTTGGCGGTGCTAATTGCGGTGTTTGCCAAACCATTAAACCGCAAATTTTTGATAAATTCTCAGTTAAGTTTCCAGAATTAGAAATGGTTTATATCGATTGCGAACAATTACAAGAAGTCTGTGCACAGCATGGTGTTTTTTCATTGCCTGTGGTGCAAGTGTTTTTCATGGGGCAGAAGTTTATTGAAGAGATTCGAGGTTTTTCACTCATAGCCTTGGAACAAGAAATTGAAAAAACTTACGCCAAGATGAATGGCTAAGATTTTTGCTTAATCTTTTTTAATGTTGGCATATCCAAGTTAAATTCTTTTGCCAATTCTAGCGCTCTATCCAGTCGTGCTGGTGCAGACCTGCCCATGCACCCATGTGCTAAATCCCCTTCAAAGGCCTTAATCATGCTTTTTTCTAGCTCAGCTTCATTAAATGTCTGTCCAGTTAGCTGGGTTTGTAGGCTTAAAATATCTTTAGAAACATTGCGCATTAATTGGCGATGATTATTACGCAAATCATCGACTGTTGCACCTGCTTCAATAGCAAGTCCGGCAATATTGGTAGTTAGAATGTAGAGATTTTTTAGCACCAATTCGAATAATAAGTCAGTCTCATTGGCGAGCACATGAGCAGGAATATCAATCAGAGCTAGTGAGTCTGCCAATATTTGAGCCTTTGTGCCAAACACTGGGGAAGAGATAAGCACTTTTGAATCCATGCCTTTTTTCTTTTCAAACCAAACTGAAATAACGCTTGGGTTAATAAAATTATGATTTTCCCAGTCTCTAGGCAATAATTCATTTTGCATCATTGCCACGCGATCTTTCCAGTGTGCCGGAATGGTTTCTAAGGCTGTTTGCAGATCGGCTTCACCCGTACAAACCAAGATTAATTCTGGATCGATAGTAGCGGCCAATTCATCAATATCAGTCTTTCGAGTAATTGGATAAACTGGATGGTTGTTCTTTAAAAAAGCGCGTGCAAAGACACTCCCCAGCTCACCAATACCTAAGACAACAATGGGTTTTTTCATCTTTATTCCTTAATAGCGCAGAAAATCTTGGCTTTCTGGCGCTTTTGTCCAATAGATTATTTTAAAATTTCTACTAAAGTTGAGCCCATAGTTGCAGGTGTTGGTGCAATGGCCACGCCAACTGCTTGCAGTGCTTTGATTTTGTCAGTGGCTTTTCCAGTGCCGCCACTAATGACAGCGCCTGCATGACCCATACGCTTGCCTTTAGGTGCGCTTAAGCCAGCAATATAAGAAACCACTGGCTTGGAGACGCTGGAGCTGATAAATTCTGCTGCTTCTTCCTCAGCAGAGCCACCAATTTCACCCACCATGATGATTGATTGGGTTTGCTCGTCTGCTTCAAATAGCGCTAAGCAGTCAATGAAATTCATACCCTGAATTGGATCGCCACCAATACCAATACAGGTGCTTTGACCCAGACCCGCCAAGGTAGTTTGATGCACCGCTTCATAGGTAAGTGTGCCTGATCGAGAGACCACACCAACACTGCCAGCTTGATGAATATTGCCAGGCATAATTCCTAACTTGCATTCGTCAGGCGTAATAACGCCCGGGCAGTTTGGTCCAATTAACGTTGAGTTGGAATCTTTTAAAATTGCTTTAACTTTAAGCATATCTTGCACTGGAATACCTTCCGTAATACAGGCAATAACCGGTATTTCAGCTTCAATCGCTTCCACAATGGAGCCGTAAGCAAAGCGTGGCGGCACATAAATCATGGTGGCTGTCGCCCCAGTTTCGGCCATCGATTCTTTGACTGAATTAAATACCGGCAAACCTAGATGAGTTTGTCCGCCTTTTCCGGGTGTAACACCACCAACAAATTGTGTTCCGTAAGCGATAGATTGCTCAGAGTGGAATGTGCCTTGTTTGCCAGTAAAGCCTTGCGTGATTACTCGAGTGTCTTTATTGATTAATACGCTCATTTTAAGACTCCTTTTGATAATTCCACAATTTTGATAGCTGCTTGAGTCAGATCTGCTTCAGTATAAATATCCGCTGTTGATTCATCTAATAATTTAAGTCCAGCTGCAGCATTGGTTCCCTCTAGGCGAACAACAATTGGCAGGTTAAGCCCCACTTTTTCGATGGCTTGAAGAATACCTTCTGCAATTAAGTCACAACGCACAATGCCGCCAAATATATTTACCAAAATACCTTGAACATTTGCCTCAGTTTGGATAAGCTCAAAGGCTTTAGCAACTCGATCGGCCGTGGTGCCACCGCCAACATCTAAAAAGTTAGCCGGCGAGCCACCATGATGCTCAATCAAATCCATGGTCGCCATTGCCAAACCAGCGCCATTTACCATACAGCCAATTGTGCCGTCTAGTGAAATATAGTTAAGCTGGTGTTCGCTGGCTTCGTTCTCTTTTTCGTCTTCTTGTGATTTATCGCGCATGGTGGCAATGTCTTCGTGTCGATAAAGGGCGTTATCATCAAAATCAATTTTTCCATCCAGTGCAAGCAGAGTGTTTTCTGCGGTGGTAATCAGTGGGTTGATTTCAATCAGGCTCACGTCTTTTTCGATAAAAATTTGATACAGCCCCATTAATGTCGTGACGAATTGATCAGTCAGAGCATTGTCAAGATTAAGTTGTGAAGCGATCGATGCACAATCGTTTGTGTTTAGTGTTCCTAGTGGGTCAACGCCAAATTTGATGATTTTTTCAGGGGTTTCGCTGGCTACTTTTTCAATATCCATGCCGCCTTCAGTTGACGCCAAAATGGTAATTTTTTGAGTTTGTCGATCCACTAAAAGACCTAAATACAGTTCGCGTTCGATATTTTGCCCGCCCTCAATTAGCAGCTGGCTAATCGGCAAGCCTTTGTCATCTGTTTGTGGTGTGATCAAGTTTGAGTCAAGTAGTTTTTCACAAGCAGCCTCGACCGCTTTAACCGAACGACACAAAATAACACCACCGCCTTTGCCACGTCCACCGGCATGTACTTGGGCTTTTACTACCCAAATATCCCCGCCCAACTCACCACAAGCTTTGCTAGCCTCGTCAACGGTGCTGATTAGAATGGCCTTGGGCGTTTGAATGTTGTATTGTCTAAATAAGCCTTTCGCTTGGTATTCGTGTATGTGCATGAAAAAGTGCGTAAAATAAGATGCTTAAATTTTACACTTAATAGGTTAAAAAATGGCAAATTACTCGACCAGTCAATTCAAAAATGGCTTAAAACTAATATTGGGCGGCAACCCGTGTTCAATCATTAGTAATGAAATTCGCAAACCTGGTAAGGGGCAAGCCTCTAACAAGGTGAAGCTCAAGGATTTGATTACGGGTAAAACTTTGGAAAAAACCTTTAAATCGGGCGAATCCGTAGAGGGTGCTGATGTGATGGAGCTCGATATGCAATATTTGTATAACGACGGCAATGAGTGGAATTTTATGGATCCAGATTCTTTTGAACAGTACTCTATTAACGACTCTTCTATGGATGATGCTAAAGGTTATTTGGTAGAGCAGGATATGTGCGTTGTGACTCTTTGGAATGGTAACCCCATTTCGGTAACCCCACCAAATCATGTTATGCTCGAAGTGGTAGACACTGATCCTGGTTTAAAAGGCGACACTGCTGGTACGGGTGGTAAGCCTGCTACGATGAATACGGGCGTAGTGGTACAGGTACCATTATTTATTAGTATTGGCGAGATGGTGAAAGTGGATACGCGTACCAATGAATATGCAGGTCGCACTTAACAGCAATATCCTAAACATCTCTTTTAGCCAGTAAGACGCGTCAAATATATAATTTATGACAGCACTCTTTAACTTTTCACTGAAGCAAAAAGCGGACATATTTAGAAAAATCCGAACATTTTTTGATGCACAAAATGTTCTTGAGGTGCAAACTCCGCACCTGTTAAATCATCCAACGACTGATGTTTATATTGATAGCATTAGCATGCAAGTTAATAAAGATATTGATATTCAGCCAAAATATCTACACACATCGCCCGAATTAGAAATGAAAAAACTACTGGCAAATGGCAGTGGTGATATCTATCAAATTTGCCAAGTTTTTCGTGACAATGAGCAAGGCTCAGAGAATTTTAATGAATTCACTATGCTGGAGTATTATCGTCTAGGTTTTGATATACAGCAGTTAATGGATAACATGACCGATTTATTGGGCGTTTTGGGTGTGACCCAAAAAGTCATTAAGCTGTCTTATGCGCAAGCATTTAGTCAATTGGCTGATATTGATATTCTAAATACCAATTTTAATGAGCTAAAAAAAATCGCAAAATCGCGTGACCTATGTACTGATTTTGAATGGATTGAAGATCTGCAAATTCTCATGTTTACGGATTTAATCGAGCCAAAATTGGCGCAATATCCGCTGTGTTTTATTTATGATTATCCCGTTGGGCAGTCAGCTCTAGCGAAAGTTTCAGGGCAAATAGCGCATCGATTTGAGTTGTATTTTAAGGGCGTAGAGATTGCCAATGGTTATGATGAGTTGCAATATGCGAGTGAATATCAACATATTTTTTCCCGGGAAAATCAGCAACGTTCCCAGCTTGGCAAGGCGACTTTTACGCAAAATTTAGATTTTTTTCAGCAACTGAAAAATCCATTGCCACAATGCGCTGGTGTGGCAATGGGGATTGATCGATTGATCTCTCAAATTGATCAAATTTGATTAAAATAAGCCATGGTTAAAATATTTCCAATCATTGTCTTATTTTCTTTGCCTGTTCAGGCTTTGCAAATTCTGCAGTCTGAAAAAAGCCATGAAGTCGTCGCTCAGCAGTCTCAGGTGCTTGATGAGTCAACCCAGCTTTCGAGCGATTTGTTATTGACTAAGTTGGAAAAATCTGCCAAAAGTGGCGATGCAAGAGCGCAATTCAGCCTGGCCAATATGTACCATCACGGTATTGGTATCAAAACTGATGAAAAGCTAGCATTCTATTGGTATAGCCAAGTGGCAGAGCAGGGCTATGCAAGCGCACAGTTTAATATTGCTAATGGCTATTATCACGGTATTGGCACAGCTCAAGATTTAACACAAGCACAAGTTTGGTATGAAAAAGCAGCCGAACAAGACTTTGTAGCAGCGCAATACAATTTAGCGGTTATGTATCGTCGTGGTGAAGGTTCAAAGGTTGATAACCAACAAGCATTTCGCTGGTATGAAAGAGCGGCTCAACTGGGCTATGGGGTTGCGCAATTAACTTTGGCCAAGCTGTATGAAGAAGGCGTGGGCGTTGAGCAAGATGATAGTTTGGCTCAAGTTTGGTATCTGAAAGCGGCTAATCAGTACGATCCAGAAGCACAATTCCATTTGGCTGATTTTTACCAAAAACGCAATCAATATGCACAAGCGGTTTATTATTACCGAAAGGCATCGGACCAAGGACATGTTAAGGCGCAATACGCCTTAGCGATGAATTTGCTTACAGGTACAGGCATTATTGAAGATAAATCTCAAGCGCAAAAACTATTATTAGAAGCTGCGCAGGCAGGGCATGCAAAATCTCAATTGCAACTTGGTCAAGAATTATTATCTAATGACCAACTGATTGAGGCGAAGAAATGGCTGATTAAAGCCAGCGAGCAACAAGAAAAAATAGCGAGCGCTTTGTTAGAGGATTTGGCAACCTTGGCGCAATCAAAACAAGATGCATTAGCCTTGGAAGTGATAGATTCTCAAGTGCCAAGCTTGGCGCCAGAAGCTATAGAGCCTCTGCCAGCGCCAGTGAGCATAAACCCAGTTGTATCAAGTGATATTGCTATTCAGCCGCCCGCTGATATGGCCATTACCATTCCAAATCAACAGCAAATTTTGGACTCGTTAAACAGTCATGTAGAGTCAATGATTAATGTTGAAAAATTGTTAAAAAGTGCACAGCAAGGCAATCCGATTGCTCAGCATAATTTGAGCACACTTTATAGTATTGGCGAGTTGGTGGCTAAGGATGAGCGTCAGGCATTTTTACTCATGCAGCAGTCTGCCAATCAAGATCTTACACGCTCTCAAAATTCTCTGGCGATGATGTATATTAACGGTGTTGGCGTAGCGCCAGATTATAAAAAAGCGTATTACTGGGCTAGTATCTCAGCTCGAAAGGGTGATGCTGAAGGCAAGAGAATTTTGGCATATTTGGTGAGTGGATCTTTATAAGACTATGCAAAAAACAGATTTAAAATTTTGGGAAATACTCAGTTTAGAGCAGATGAGCCGAACACAGTGGGAGTCTTTGTGTGATAGCTGTGGACGCTGTTGTTTGCACAAGCTAGAAGATGAAGATACCGGTGATATTTATTTTACCGATGTGGTTTGTCATTATTTAAATGAGCAAACTTGCCAATGCCCACATTATGATAATCGCCAAGAATTTGTGCCTGATTGCCTAACCATCTATCCAGATTGGGGTAAAAAGTTTAATTGGCTGCCTAGCACTTGTGCCTACCGCCTATTACATGAAGGAAAGCCTTTATTTGATTGGCATCCGCTCATTAGTAAAGATTTACAATCCGTGCATTTAGCAGGCATTTCAGTACGTGGGCGTACCTTTTCAGATGATAAAATTAAAGAAGAAGAAATCGAATTACACATGATAGATTGGGTTGATTAATGAAAAGAATAGTAGCCTTATTATTGGTATTTTTAACGCAGTCTGCGATAGCAGCGTGGCCACATAAAAATATTTCTCAAGCAGTTTTTGCCAGCGCTATAGCTGATCGCCAACCCGTTGAGATAATCACTGAAGCAGATGATTCTTTAGGTAAAATCTATTTCTTTACTAATATTCGACACTTAACGGGTGACAAAATTACCCACCGCTGGATTTATAAAGATAAAATCAAGGCTGAAATTAGCTTTGATATCAAAGGTGATCGTTGGCGCGTTTGGTCGAGTAAAAATATTTGGCATACATGGACAGGGCAGTGGCGTGTAGAAGTACTTGATCAGCACCGTAAAATATTGCTGGTGAAAACAATTAATTTTGGAAGAAAAGATGAAAAATACAAAAATAAATAAAGTAGTATTAGCCTATTCAGGCGGATTAGATACAAGCATTATCGTCAAATGGCTACAAGACACATATCAGTGCGAAGTGGTGACATTTACAGCCGATATTGGCCAAGGTGAAGAAGTAGAGCCTGCACGCGCTAAAGCAAAAGCAGCGGGTGTTGAGCAAATCTTTATCGAAGATTTACGTGAAGAATTTGCACGTGATTTTGTCTTCCCAATGTTTAGAGCCAATGCCATCTATGAAGGCGAATACCTTTTAGGTACCTCAATTGCCCGTCCACTCATCTCCAAGCGTCTGGTTGAAATTGCAAATGAAGTAGGCGCTGATGCCATCTCGCATGGCGCAACTGGAAAGGGTAATGACCAAGTGCGTTTTGAGCTAAACGCTTATGCGTTGGACGCCGATATTCAAGTGATTGCGCCGTGGCGTGAGTGGGACCTGTCTTCTCGTGAAAGTTTGATGGCGTATGCAGAAAACCATGGTATTGAGATTGATTACCAAAAACAAGATAAAAAATCCCCTTATTCAATGGATGCAAACTTATTGCACATTTCTTATGAAGGCGATATTTTGGAAGACCCGTGGGCAGAGCCAGAAGACGACATGTGGCGCTGGACAGTTTCTCCTGAGAATGCACCTGATAAGGCTGAATATATTGAGCTTACTTTTGAAAAAGGCGATATTATTGCCATTGACGGTGAAGCCATGAGCCCAGCAACGGTGATGGAAGTGTTAAATCAGCGTGCGGGTGCGCACGGTATTGGCCGTGATGATATTGTTGAAAACCGCTTTGTCGGTATGAAATCACGCGGTTGTTACGAAACCCCGGCCGGCACCGTGATGCTTAAGGCTCACCGTGCTATGGAGTCTTTAACCTTGGATCGCAATGCTGCACATCTTAAAGACGAGCTAATGCCAAAATATGCTGAGATGGTTTATAACGGTTTTTGGTTCGCGCCAGAGCGTGAAATGCTGCAAGCAGCGATCGACCAAACTCAAGAAAGTGTTAATGGTACTGTGCGTCTTAAGCTTTACAAAGGCGGTATTAGTGTCGTTGGACGTAAATCTGATGATTCGTTATTTAGCGAGAAAATTGCAACCTTTGAAGATGATGAAGGCGCATACGACCAAAAAGATGCAGCTGGCTTTATTAAGCTGAATGCACTGCGCTTACGTCTTAAGGCTTTAAAGTAAAAAATAGCTCATTAATAAAATTTGCTAAATTTTTAAAATACCCGCTAAATATACCATTTAGTGGGTATTTTTGTCTTAAAAATAGCATTTTAGCGCTTAAAAGTGGTCATTTTTTATATAAATAGCCAGTTTTAGCATTAATATTGGATTAAATATTGATCATTTCCATTATTTGCTAAATTTTTGCTCGATTTTCTAGGGTATAGGATTATTTTAGATAAAAAATAGAGGAATTATGAACACTATCTGCATCAATAAAAAGACGATTACACCTTCAAAGATTGTTTGCGTGGGTAGAAATTATTATGCGCATATCAGCGAACTAAACAATGAAATTCCAGATCAAATGGTGTTGTTTTCTAAGCCCAACTCAGCTATTAGTCATGAGCTTAATTCATACCACCAAGAGCCTGTTCACTACGAAGGTGAATTGGCCTTCGTTTTTGAAAACGGCCGGTTTTCAGCGGTTGGTTTTGGCTTTGATCTCACTAAAAGAGCGCTTCAATCCCAACTTAAGAAAAAATCACTGCCCTGGGAGCGCGCTAAGTCTTTTAATGGATCGGCGGTATTCAGTGAATTTATATCGATAGAAAATATCGACCCTTCTTTATCGTTCGCCTTGTCTATTAATGGCGTTGTTGCGCAGCAAGGAAATTTAGAATTAATGATTCATTCTCCTGAAAAAATATTAAAAGAAATACAATCTTTTATGCATTTAGAGGATGGAGATATTGTGATGACAGGCACACCAAAAGGTGTAGGCGTTTTGGAGTCTGGAGATGTGTATCAAGTCTTAATAAAAAATGATCAAGAAATTTTGTTAGAGCAGCAATGGATAGCTCAATAGCGAACTGTAAGTCTGTGTATGGCGTTATAATTTTGTCATTATTTCGTTAACAATAAACCTTATGTCAAACAGTATTAAAGGATCTCAAACTGAGAAAAATTTATTAATTGCTTTTGCAGGCGAATCGCAAGCACGAAATCGCTATACTTTTTTTGCTAGTAAGGCGAAAAAAGAAGGCTTAATGCAAATTTCAGATATCTTTTTGGAAACCGCTAATCAAGAAAAAGAGCATGCAGAGCGATTTTTTAAGTATTTAGAGGGTGGCGAGTTAGAGATTTCTGCTGCATTTCCTGCGGGCAAAATTGGTACGACTTTTGATAATCTGATTGCAGCGGCACAAGGTGAAGAATATGAGTGGTCAGTGATGTATCCCGAGTTTGCGCAAACAGCCAGAGAAGAAGGCTTCGATGAAATAGCGCAAACATTTGAGTCAATTATCATTGCTGAGAAACAACACGATAAGCGCTATAAAGCTTTAGCTGAGAATATCAAAGCAGGGCGTGTATTTAAGCGTAATGGCACGGTAACGTGGCGTTGTCGTAATTGTGGCTATTTACATGAAGCGCCAGAAGCACCAGAATTGTGCCCAGCCTGTAATCACCCACAAGCCTATTTTGAATTGCTCGGCGAGAACTGGTAGCTTGGCTTAAATAAGCATACAAAAGAAAGCACCCCTCGAGGGGGTGCTATAAAAAAGCCCGATAAAAAATCGGGCTTTTTTGTGTATGGAGGCCGGAACCAGAATCGAACTGGTCTAGATGGATTTGCAATCCACTGCATAACCGATTTGCTATCCGGCCAAGATGTGTGCAAAGGGCTATATAAAAAAGACCTGATAAACAGGCCTTTTTTTAAAATCTGGAGCGGGAAACGAGATTCGAACTCGCGACATTCACGTTGGCAACGTGATGCTCTACCAGCTGAGCTATTCCCGCGATAGAAAGTGAAATTATAGTGTTTTTTTCGAAATAGTCAAGGCTGATTTAACATTAATTGTCAAAAGTCTTAACCCCTTCTTTTAAATAAATAAAACCAGACCAAAGGGTTAGAAGGGTAGCGGCCATTAGTAACACGACACCGATTTCGAAACTTGGTAATCCAAAGAATGGTTGCTGGTAGAGTAGGAATAAAATAGCAAAAATCTGCACAAAGGTTTTAACCTTGCCGATATAAGAAACATTGACCGTTGAGCGTTGACCAATTGTGCCCATCCATTCGCGTAAAGCTGAGACTAAAATCTCACGAGAAATAATAATCAGCGCCGCAATTGTTATGTACCAATGGGTGTCAGAAGGGTAGAAATCCACCAACATAATCAGTGCCACTGAAACCATTAGTTTGTCAGCAACCGGGTCTAGAAAAGCACCGAGTTGAGAAGTCATATTCAGCTTTCTAGCGAGATAGCCATCTAGATAGTCAGTAATACTGATAAAAGCATAAGCACCAGTTAAGCAAAAGTTAATCCAAGTGAAAACAGGTATTTGCGTATAGGCCGGCTGGAAATAATAAAGGGCGACAAAAACTGGAATTAAGAAAATTCTAGAGAGTGTAATTAGGTTGGGGATTGTCATCATGTGGGTATTCTATCAGAAGCTGTTTGGGCAGAATAAACTTGATGTAAATTTGATGGTGGGCCCGACTGGAGTCGAACCAGTAACCGCTCGGTTCGTAGCCGAGTACTCTATCCAATTGAGCCACGGGCCCATCAAGCGCGTAATTATCGCTAGGTTTTGTCAAAAGGTCAAGCGAAAAGTGGTTTATTTTTGTAAAAGTTTTACTAGTTTATCGAGTTGCGCGACTCTAGAGCCTTTGATTAATATAGTTGCACCCGTATGATTTTTTATTAAGTGTTCAGATAATGCTTGTTTGCTATCAAAATTCTGACCTTGATAATACTTTGCCAGCTTACCAACAGTATAAAGATTCTCAGTTACTTTTTGAGTTTGAACGCCAATTTGTTGGTGTAATACAATTTCATCTTTGCCCAGCTCGGCCATGTCACCCAGTACAACAACCAATTCACCTTTGTAGTTTTGTAATGTTTCTAGTGCAGCAGCTATTGATGCGGGACTGGCATTGTAGCTATCATCAATCAGTGTGAATCGACTGGTTTTTATAATACTCAATCGACCATTTTCAGCAGTGGTCGCCTCTAGGCCAGTTTTAATCATATCAATGTCAATATTAAGTGCGTGTGCACAAGCACTTGCCGCTAAGGCATTATCAATATTGTGCCTGCCAATTAGCTGAAGACAAACTGAGGCTTTATTATCCGAGATGTGTAAATCAAAGCAGTTGTTGGTAATATTGCCAGCATAAATATCACCACCTTCGCCAAAGCTAATATCACCTTTGAAGCTAGTTTGTGTATTGACAATATTGGTTGAATGATTTGAATAAATCTCACCTTTTGCCTTAATCAAGTTCTCTTTACTGCCAAATTCGCCAATATGGGCATCCCCCGTATTAGTGACCACTGCAATATCTGGATCTACCATCTGTCTCAGATGGGCAATCTCTCCTAAATGATTAGCCCCTATTTCAATCACCGCGTATTTGTGTCTCGGCTCAAGCTTGAGCAAGGTCATCGGCACGCCAAGATGGTTGTTAAGGCTCCCCTGAGTTTTGAGTGTTGGCGCGGACAAATTTAAAATATTGGCCAGTAAATTTTTAGTAGTAGTTTTGCCGTTACTGCCGGTAATTGCTATAGTGGTTGGTTTGATTTCATTCAGATGGTATTTGGCAATATCACTTAGCGCTTGCAAGGTATCATCAACTTTTAAAACAGGTAAATTTGATGATACTTGTTTACTGGCAATAATAGCTAGTGCACCCATTTCCTCTGCCTTTTCTATATAGTCATGAGCATCGAAATTATCACCAATTATCGCAAGGAAAATGCCACCATCCATCGATTTTCGAGTGTCAGTATAAATGCCTGAAAATTCAACATTAGTGACACAATTGATGTTTAATAGTTTGGCTAAGGTTTTTGTATTCGTGTGTAGCATTTTTTTTGCGTTAGTGGTCAATCTCCTGTTTACCTTTCAAAAAAAAGCCCCAATAAGCTTAACGTTGCTTGTTTTTTATTTTTTTCAATCTTGCTGCTTCGATAATAGCAGCTAACACCATATCATTGTCGTTTGATTTCAAGGTTTCATGGTTCAAAATTTGCGTGGTTTCATGCCCTTTTCCGGCGATTAGCAAGCACTCTTCTTCATTCAAAGTAATCACGGCATTTTCAATAGCAATCTGGCGATTTTCGTTGATGATAACTTCATAGCTATCGTCAATGCCACTTAGGATATCATCAATAATCGTTTGAGGATTTTCACTTCTTGGATTGTCATTAGTGAGAATGATTGTGTCGGCTAATTTAGAGGTAATTTTACCCATCTTGGCGCGTTTGTCTTTATCGCGATCTCCACCACAACCAAAAATAACACGAATTTTATGTTCTGGATAGTGATTTTGTAGCGTGGTAATGGCTTTTTCAATCGCATCAGGCGTGTGGGCGTAATCTATCCATATTAATTGTTGTGCATTTTTTTGCATTCTGCCTGGCGGCGGACTTAGTTGGTGTAATAATGGAATAATTTGTTCATCAGTAAAGTCGCGTGCCTTAAGCACATTGTAAGCTGCCAAAATATTCATTAGGTTAAATTCACCTAAAAATGGCACTTCAAAAACAAAGCCATTAAGCTGTGTAATAAAACCATATTCAGTGGTTTTAATATCATCAAAATCTTGAATGGAGTAGCGAGAAATTTGTTTGTTCTTGCTGGCCATTTCAAAGTCTGCATGGCTGGCATCATCTTGATTAATCACCACACTTTGGACGGAGTTTTGTTGAAATAATTTCAGCTTTTCAGATTTGTATTGTTGCAGGGAGTGATGATAATCAAGATGGTCTTGAGAAAAATTCGTGAATACAGCTTGGGTAATGTTTAAACCTTGAATGCGTTGTTGCGCCAAGCCGTGAGATGAAACCTCAAGTACAGCCGTGTTAATATCATTCTGAGCGTATTCGTGTAGGGCGCGATACAGTGTAATAATATCGGGTGTTGTTTGGCTAGAAGTTTGCGAATTGTTGCTAATGCCTAATGTGCCAATAAGACCATTTTTTACCTCTAGCTGGCTGAGCAGTTGTGAGATAAAGTGTGCAACTGAAGTTTTACCATTAGTTCCAGTGACGCCGATGATATCAACTGTTTGAGCTTTTGGATAAAAAGTCTTAGCCAAGCCGGCTAGGTGTGTTGTTAGGTTGTCTATGCGAATAGCAGGCACATTGCAAACAGCGGTTTGCGAGTCTACCAATACAGCAATACAACCTTGGTTAATCGCCTGATCGATATAATCTATGCCGTGAGATTTCTCCCCTTGTAGGGCGATAAACACATCTCCAGGTTGTATTGAATTTGAATTCAGGCACAAACCTTCGACGGTTAAATCAAATTCAGTGGCAGTAATGTCTTTTAGTAGCTGATTAATTTTCATGGCAATATTATAAGATTTTTTGCAAGTTATGCTAAGATGAATCGCAAATATACCAATATTTATTCAAAAAGATGGCCACACTCTATTTTTTGATTTTATACTACATGCGTAATTGATGGTGTTTTGGCTTCTCATTCAAGAGTAAATAGAGCTTGTTTGAATAATAGGCTTACAAAATTCTAATCATCTTAATTTAAAATTTTTTCCAAGGAGGGAGTATGTCATTAACACGTAGAGATTTCATTAAAGTATTGGGTGCTGGTTCAGCAGCAGGTTTGATTAGTGGTTGTGGTAGTGATGCATCCGCCAAGCTTGCCTCACAAGACAATATGTATGAAGTGCCTAAAACGGGTAATGCGCGAATTTTGCATATTACCGATACTCACGGTAACTTACTACCTAACTATTTTCGTGAACCGAATGTCAACCTAGGTTTTGGCCCAACTTATGGCCAATTACCGCATGTGGTTGGTAACAATCTGCTTAAGCAAATTGGCGTTAAGCCAGGCTCACCTGAAGCCTATGCATTTACTTATAATAATTTTGAAGACTTAGCAGCTAAATACGGTAAGACGGGTGGTTTTGGCCAAATTAAAACGGTTTTAGAGTCTTTACGTGAGAGTGCTGGTGGCGTACAAAACACACTAACACTTGATGGTGGCGATACATGGCAGGGTTCAGGTACTTCACTTTGGACGCGTGGTGCAGACATGGTTGAGGCTTGTAATATGCTCGGTGTTGACGTAATGGTTGGTCATTGGGAGTTTACCTATAAAGAGGCGGAAACACTGAAAAACGTTGGCTTCTTTAAGGGTGATTTCTTAGGCCAAAACGTGCGTATTCTTGAAGACGCGCTAATGGGTGATGAGTATGCCACTATGACTGAAAAATACGATGGTAACGGTCTTTATAGTGAAGATGATGCCATGCCATTTAAGCCTTATGTGATTAAAAATGTTGGTGGCCACCGTATTGCGGTTATTGGCCAGGCGTTCCCAAGAACTTCTAATGCCAACCCACAAAAATATTTCTTCCCTGACTGGTCATTTGGTTTGCGTGAAGATGAGATGCAAGAATTGGTAACAGACATTCGTGAAAATGAGAAGCCAGATGCGGTGATTGTTATTTCACATAATGGTATGGATGTTGATATTAAGATGGCTTCTCGTGTGGTTGGTATTGATGCATTTTTCGGTGGTCATACGCATGACGGTATGCCTAAGCCAGTTGAAGTTAAGAATGCAGGTGGCGTAACTGTGGTGACTAACGCTGGTTGTTCGGGTAAGTACATTGGTGTCATGGATTTAAATATTGTTGATCATAAAGTTACTGGTTACGAATACAAGATGCTACCAATTTTGACTGACTTTGTTAAGCCAGATGCAGCGATGGTATCGTTCATCAGCAAAATGCGTAATACTAAATATGACAAAAATGTGGTTGAGGCGCGCAGTGCCGCAATGTCAAATAACCCAGATCGCCTGGGTAAAACTTATGACGAAATTCTAACTGAAAAACTTTGCTCAACTAATCAAACACTTTATCGTCGTGGTAACTTTATGGGGACTTGGGACCAGGTATTGGTTAATTCATTGCGTGAAGAGCATGATGCGGACTTTGCCATGTCTGCGGGCGTTCGTTGGGGCACATCAGTACCAGCAGGTCATGACGTCACCATGGAAGACTTGATGACGAATACATCAATGACTTATGGCGAAACTTACGTGAGCGAACTAAAAGGTGCGCAACTGAAAGAAATTTTAGAGGGCATTGCTGAAAACTTATTTGTGCAAGATCCATACTTGCAATCAGGTGGTGATATGGTGCGTATGGGTGGTATGGATTACACCATTGATCCAGCAGCAACCTTAGGTAATCGTATTTCAGAGATGAAAGATGATGACGGTACAGCGATTGATCCAAATAAGTCGTATAAAGTTTCTGGTTGGGCGCAAGTAGGTTCAGTGGGTAATGGTCGACTTATGTGGGACGTTGCAGCGGATTACTTACGCAAGCAAGGTACGCTTGACTTGAAGAAGGTTAATCATCCAACTATTAAAGGCGTTAAGACTAATCCAGGTATTGAAAATTACGCTGGAAAGCTTATTTAAGCTTGAATTAGGTAGAGTGTAAAAAGCCCCGCCAGTCGGGGCTTTTTATTAGAAAAATCTTATGAAACTATTATCTTTATTATTGTTATTGATTAATATCTCTGTACAGGCGGATGTCGTTAAGCCAGCTTTGGTAGAGGTGTCTATTTTTAACAATAAGACACTAGAAGTGACCATCGATTTGAGCCTTGAGGCGGCGATGGCAGGTATTGGAACGCAGTATAAAAACACCACAGATTCACCAAATTCTCAGGCGTATGATCAGCTGAGATCACTAGAACCAGAGGTATTGCGTGAGCGTTTTAAGGCTTTTGAAGTGGAATTTTTAAACAGCCTTGAATTAAGTATTAATCATCAAGCTCAAGTATTAGCCCTGACCAATGCAAAGATTGATATTGTGGGTTATAAAAAACGTCCTAGAAAAACTGTTTTGACGTATCAGGTGTCACTTGATGAATGGCCCAAAACACTAACTTGGCAGTATGGAAAAATCCATGGCGATAGCGCCTTGCGCTGGCAAATATACAAACAAGATGAATACAATTGGAGTCAGTGGCAATGGCTGCGCAATGGTAGCTCTAGTGGGGTGATTGATGTTGATCATCCAGAGCCTCAGAGCACGACACAACGTTTTTTTCAATTTATTGATATTGGCTTTGACCATGTGATTCCGCTAGGATGGGATCACATCTTGTTTATTATTGGTATGGCGCTTTCATCTTTATTGTGGCGTCGACTGTTGTTATTGGTGAGCGCCTTTACTTTGGCGCATACATTGACGCTTGGCTTGGCGATGGCAGGCGTTTTGGAGATATCAGCAAGAATCGTAGAGCCGTTAATTGCTTTTTCTATTGCTTATGTGGCGATAGAAAATTTACTAGTCAAGCAGTCGATTAAACGTAAAACCGTTGTTGTCTTTATCTTTGGGCTTATACATGGCCTGGGTTTTGCTAGTATGCTTAAGAGTTTTGAAATGACAGCTGACACCTTTGCCACCACGTTAATTGGCTTTAATGTTGGTGTGGAGTTGGCTCAAGTGGTGATTGTATTGGGTGTGGTCGGCATCTTGTTGATACTACGAAGACTGAGACTTAACTATCGACAATTGGCGGTCATCCCTATTTCAATACTGATTGCATTGATTGGGTTTTGGTGGGGGGTAGAGCGTCTGATTGGATAATTGATAATTACAAGTATTTTTTCTTTATATTTTCTAAAATTCAACAAAGTCAGAAAGGGAAAAAGACAAAGTAAGTTAGATGATCTTGGCTTGCATTAGGGTATGAGTATTGATCGCTCCCAACACCTGATTAGATTCATCGACAACAGGCAGAGAATTTAGATTAAATTCATCCATCATTTGTACAGCAGCCATGGCTGGTTTGTCCGCTAGAATGGTTTTGCAATTTGATATCATTACCTCTTTAATTCGCAAATTTTGAATATCAGATTGTGTTTCTAGTACACGACGCAAATCACCATCAGTAAAGATACCTTCTAGGTGATTATTATCAGTGATAAGTACCATGCCTAATGCCTTTTGACTCATAACAAGTAGAGCGTCTAGCAGTTTGGTATCAGCATTTACTATGGGAATTTCGTCGCCTGTTTTCATAATATTATGAACAAAGGTTAGCAGCCTTCTGCCGAGTGCGCCCGAGGGATGTGAGCGCGCAAAATCATCTGGACTAAAGCCTTTGCTAGTTAAAATACTAACAGCTAGCGCATCACCCATAGCCAGTGCTACTGTGGTTGAAGAGGTGGGTGCTAAGTTATGTGGGCAAGCCTCTTTTTCAACGCTTACATCTAAATGTACATCACTAATTTGAGCAATCGAGGAATTGGCGTTGCCTGTCATGCCGATAATCGATGCACCTAGGCGTTTGATAACAGGAACAAGGGTCATGATTTCATCAGATTCGCCTGAATAAGAAATACAGATAGCTACATCATTTTTCTCAATCATGCCAAGGTCACCATGTCCAGCTTCTCCTGGATGTACGGCAAAAGCTGGGGTACCTGTGGAGGCAAAAGTGGCGGCAATTTTATTACCAATATGGCCTGATTTGCCCATACCAATTAAAACCACCTTGCCTGTGCAATTTTGAATAAGCGTACAGGCATTGACAAAGCTTTGATCCAGTCGTTCAGCTAATTGGGTAACAGCGTGCGCCTCAGTTAAAATAACTTGTTGGGCAGATTTTAATAAGGTGTTAGACATAATCAACTTTAATCCTAGATATAATGATTGATTTTATCAACTATAAAAGTCGATGAGTGACGAAAAAACCAAAATTTTATTTGTGTGTATGGGTAATATCTGCCGCTCTCCCACGGCAGAAGGCGCATTTAGATCGCAAGTAGCAAAGCATAACATTGAGCATTTGTTTGAAATTGATTCAGCTGGTACACATGCTTACCATGTTGGTGAGCAGCCTGATGCTAGATCACAAGTATCGGCCACTAAGTATCAGGTCGATTTATCCAGTCAGCGAGCGCGTCAGGTACATGAAAGTGATTTTTATCATTATGATTATATTTTTGCTATGGATGAATCAAATTTATTCAACATGCGAAATATTTGCCCTCAAGAGCAACAATTTAAACTGTCTTTGATGCTGGATAATATTCCTAACAATCAAATGAAAAGTGTGCCAGATCCATATTTCGAGGGCCGATTCGATGAGGTTTTTAAAATGTTAAATCAAGCCAGTAAGTTTTTATTAGAGCGCTTAGCGAAAAAGGCCTAAAACTTGTTGACATAAGCGCGCCTAACACAGTATAATTCACCCCTTTATTGCCCCTGAAAAAACAACGGGCGATTGTAAGTTACTTAAATTAAAGAAGATTTGGAGAAATAGCGATATGTCAACAGTTAATCAATTGGTACGTAATCCACGTAAAAAGAAGATTGTAAAAAGTGGCGTGCCAGCATTAGACAGCTGCCCTCAAAAACGTGGCGTATGTACTCGTGTATATACAACTACCCCGAAGAAGCCTAACTCAGCATTACGTAAAGTTGCTCGTGTTAGACTGACTAATTCAGCCGAAGTTACTACCTACATTGGTGGTGAAGGTCACAACTTACAAGAACACTCAGTGATTCTTATTCGTGGTGGTCGTGTTAAAGATCTACCAGGTGTTCGTTACCACACAGTTCGTGGTGCGTTAGATACTGTGGGTGTTGATGGCAGAATGCAAGGTCGTTCTAAGTATGGTACTAAGAAGCCTAAGAAATAACAACAATATATAAAACAAGAGAAACCCTATGAGAAGAAGATCCGCCCCTAAAAGAGAAATCCTACCAGACCCGAAGTTTGGTGATTTAGTATTAGCTAAGTTTGTAAACATCTTAATGTTAGATGGTAAAAAATCAGTAGCTGAGAAGATCGTTTATGATGCGTTAGATACAATTGAAGCTAAAGGTAATGCTGAGCCAATTGAAGTATTCAAACAAGCCCTAGATAATATCGGACCACAGGTTGAGATTAAGTCTCGCCGTGTTGGTGGTTCAACATACCAGGTTCCAATCGAAGTAAGATCTGAGCGTAAGATTGCTCTAGCTATGCGTTGGATTATTGAAGCATCACGTAAGCGTGGTGAAAAAGGTATGAAGCTTAGACTAGCAGGCGAAGTATTAGACGCGGTTCAAAACCGTGGTACTGCATTTAAGAAGAAAGAAGACACTCACAGAATGGCTGAAGCAAACAAAGCGTTTGCTCACTTCCGCTGGTAATCGAACACATAGATTTAAGGATTTAAGAAAATGGCAAGAAATCACCCACTTAGTCGCTACCGTAATGTCGGTGTTATGGCGCATATTGATGCTGGTAAGACAACTACTACTGAACGTGTATTGTTGTACACAGGCCGTACTCACAAAATTGGTGAGGTTCACGATGGTGGTGCAACCATGGACTGGATGGAGCAAGAGCAAGAGCGTGGCATTACCATTACTTCTGCTGCAACAACCTGTATGTGGAAAGGTATGGACGAGCAGTTTCCAGAGCACCGTATTAATATTATTGATACTCCGGGACACGTTGACTTTACGATTGAAGTAGAGCGCTCTCTTAAAGTATTAGATGGTGCAATGGCTTTGTTTTGTGCGGTTGGTGGTGTAGAACCTCAATCAGAAACTGTGTGGCGTCAAGCTAATAAGTACAACGTTCCACGTATCGGTTTTGTCAACAAGATGGACCGTGCGGGTGCAAATTTCTTACGTGTATGTGATCAAATTAAAACGCGTTTAGGAGCAAACCCTGTACCAATGCAAATTGCAATCGGTGCTGAGGAAGATTTTAAAGGTGTGGTAGATTTAATCACCATGAAAGCTATCTACTGGAATGAAGAAGACCAAGGTGCAACTTATGATGCGCTAGATATTCCTGCAGAATTACAAGAGCTTGCTGAAGAAAAACGTGAATTCATGATTGAATCTGCTGCTGAAGCTTCTGAAGAGTTAATGGAAAAATACTTAGAAGAAGGCGAGTTAACAGCTGACGAAATTAAAGAAGGCATTCGTACTCAGACCATTAATAATGAAATTATTCCAATGTTCTGTGGTTCAGCCTTTAAGAACAAGGGTGTACAAGCAGCATTAGATGCGATTATTATGTACATGCCGTCTCCACTAGAAGTTGACCCAATTGAAGGTATCTTAGATGATAAAGACGAGACTAGAGCGCCTCGTCCAGCTGATGATGATGAGCCATTTTCAGCACTAGCGTTTAAGATTGCAACTGACCCATTCGTAGGTACTTTGACATTCTTCCGTGTTTATTCAGGTGTACTTAAAGCCGGTGATTTCGTATATAACTCATCTAAAGGTAAAAAAGAGCGCATTGGTCGTATGGTGCAAATGCACTCAAACGATCGTGAAGAAATTAAAGAAGTCCGTGCGGGTGATATCGCTGCTGCGATTGGCTTAAAAGACGTTACAACGGGTGACACATTATGTGACCTTAAAGAGAAGATTGTTCTAGAAAGAATGGAATTCCCTGAGCCGGTAATTGCATTAGCGGTTGAGCCTAAAACTAAAGCAGACCAAGAGAAGATGGGTATCGCACTAGGTAAACTAGCTGCAGAAGATCCGTCTTTCCGTGTCTCTTCTGACGAAGAGTCTGGACAGACAATTATTGCAGGTATGGGTGAGCTTCACTTAGACATTATTGTTGATCGTATGAAGCGTGAATTTGATGTTGAATGTAATGTTGGTGCACCACAAGTATCTTACCGTGAAGCGATTACAACTATGGTTGAGCATCAGCATAAATTTGCTAAGCAATCAGGTGGTCGTGGTCAGTATGGTCACGTGCATTTACGTATCGAGCCTCAAGAAGCCGGTGCAGGATATGAATTTGTTGACGAAATTAAAGGTGGTGTTATTCCTAAGGAATACATTCCTGCCGTTAACAAGGGTGTTCAAGAGCAAATGGAGAATGGTGTATTAGCAGGTTTCCCGTTAGTTGATGTTAAAGTCACAGTTTATGATGGCTCTTACCATGATGTTGACTCGAATGAAATGGCGTTTAAGATCGCTGCTTCTAAGTGTTTAGCTGAAGGTGTTAGAATGGCCAATCCACAATTGCTTGAGCCAATGATGGCCGTTGAAGTGGTTACACCTGAAGAGTACATGGGTGACGTAATGGGTGATCTTAACCGTCGTCGTGGTTTAGTTGGTGGCATGGAAGACCTTCCAAATGGTAAGCAACTAAAAGCAGACGTTCCACTAGCAGAAATGTTTGGTTATGCAAACGATCTTCGTTCAGCAACTCAAGGACGTGCTAGTTACTCAATGGAATTCTCAAGGTATACAGCAGCGCCGAAAAATGTTGCTGACGATGTTATTGCAAAATTAAATAAGTAAGGAGTATTTACAATGTCAAAAGAAAAATTTGAAAGAACCAAGCCACACGTAAACG
>ENA-UZXC01001254-UZXC01001254.1-metagenome-genome-assembly--contig:-Day-2-25m-contig-1254_pt1 | contig 46378 bp, 54 predicted proteins | sample MGYA00260340_ERZ794900 | MGnify/ENA metagenome assembly ERZ794900 | reverse complement strand
TTTTTCAACACTTTGTGCGAAAAGTGAAATTATACATTAACCCAATTCAAAAACAACAATAATTAGCCTTTATTTACCATTTCTTTTAAGCTTTTTCCTGGCTTAAAAAATGGCACGTATTTCTCGCCAACTTGTGTTCTTTCGCTGGTTTTTGGATTGATTCCTTGGCGTGCTTTTCGGTGTTTCTTTACAAAGCCACCAAAACCTCTAATCTCAACCCCTTCACCCGAAACAATTGATTGAGTAATTCGCTCCAATATTAAATCCACCGCCAGTTTTGCATCTGATTTTGCTAGATTTGAATTGTCGGTTAAGCGTTGAATTAGGTCTGTTTTCTTCATCTTTTCACCATAAAAAAAGGCCGCTTTGTATTAACTACGCAGCGGCCTTTTGATTAACTAAAAGTTACTTATCTTTAGCTTGCTTAAGTAAGTCACCTAATGTTGAACCAGCTGCTTCTTCAGAAGACTGCTTGTTGTAGTCTGCCATAGCCGCTTGCTCTTCAACTGAATCTTTAGCTTTCATACTAACAGAAACGTTGCGAGATCTTCTATCAACATTCATAATAACCACTTCAACCTCTTCACCCGTCTTAAGTACAGTTGTTGCATCTTCAACACGCTCTTGTGAAATTTCACCCGCTTTTAAGTAGCCAGTGATATCGTCAGCAAGGGCAATAACCGCGCCACGTGAATCAACTTCTAAGATTGTTCCTTTAACAATAGAACCTTTCTTATTAGCTGATGCATACTGCATGAAGTCGTCTTCAGATAACTGCTTAATACCTAGAGAAATACGCTCTTTCTCTGCATCAATGTTAAGAATAACTACTTCTAATTCTTGACCTTTAGAATAGTTAGCAACTAACTCTTCAGATGATTGCTTATCCCAAGAAATATCAGCTAAGTGAATTAGCCCGTCGATACCGCCTTGTAAGCCAACAAATAAACCAAAGTCAGTAATTGACTTAACGTTTACGATAATCTTATCACCTTTGTTTTGAGTTGCTTCAAACGCTTCCCAAGGATTTTCTAATGCTTGTTTCATTGATAATGAAATACGGTGCTTAGACTCTTGAACGTCCAATACTACTACGTCAACTTCCTGACCTAGTTTAACAATCTTAGAAGGACGTGCATTGGCATTTGTCCAATCCATTTCAGATACGTGAACCAAACCTTCAACACCATCTTCAATACGTACAAACGCACCGTAATCAGTAAGGTTAGAAACGGTACCAGTAACTTTCTTACCGATAGGAAGACGATCTGAAATATTATCCCAAGGGCTAGCAGTAAGCTGCTTAAGGCCTAGTGATACACGCATCTTCTCTTTATCGTAGTTAAGCACTTTAACTTTAATCTTATCGCCGATTGTAAGTTTTTCAGATGGGTGGTTAACACGTGTCCAAGAAATATCTGTAATGTGTAGCAAACCATCAACGCCACCAAGATCAACGAATGCACCGTAATCAGCAAGGTTCTTAACGATACCCTCGATTTCTTTACCTTCTTCAAGTGTTTCAAGTAATGCTTCACGATCAGCAGAGTTAGCTTCTTGCATAACCGCTTTTCTAGAAATAACGATGTTGTTTCTAACTTCGTCCATCTTGATAACGATTGCTTCAATTTCTTGACCAGTTAGGTAAGAGAAATCTTTAACAGGACGAACATCAACTAATGAGCCCGGTAAGAATGCCTTAACTACGCCAATATCAACTGTCAAACCACCTTTAACAGCACCAGTAACAATACCAGTAACTGTTTCTTTAGAATTCATTGCTAATTCTAATGACTGCCACAACTTGATACGTTTCGCATCAGCATGTGACAATAGTGTATTACCCAGGCCATCGTCGATTGATTTTAAAGCAACTTCTACAACATCGCCCTCTGCAACCTCTAATTCACCTTTTGGGTTTTTAAATTCGTCTAGAGAGATAAAACCCTCTGATTTTAGTCCAACGTTTACAATCGCTTTTTCACGATTAAGACTAACTACCGTACCCATTAATAAGGCACCTACTTTTACGTTTTGTTGTTCTACACTGTTTTCAAACAGTTCAGCAAATGATTCTGACATATATTTCTTCTTTGATATTGACCGGTAATTGTTAGGCTAGTTACGGTGTACACCTAATGCATATCGGGTTAGTTTATTTATAAAGCTTAACCGCTTAAGCTTTAACCAGTTCGCTCACTTGAGCGATAACCTCATCAAGTGATAACTCAGTAGTATCAATGACAAGGGCATCTTTTGCAGGTTTTAAAGGTGAATGTTTGCGTGATGAATCACGCGCATCTCTTGCCTCTACCTCTGCTAAGATCTGCGACATTATACCCTCTGATCCTTGTGCTTGCAATTGTTTTAAGCGCCTATTAGCACGCTCCTCGGAACTTGCTGTTAGGTAAACTTTAAAAGGCGCATTTTCAAAAACCACCGTACCCATATCACGCCCATCTGCCACCAAACCAGGCGCTATTGCAAAATCTTGCTGGCGCTTTAACAAGGCGCTACGAACCACACCGATGGAGGCAATTTTTGAAGCCATTTCACCCGTTTGCTCCGTGCGTAATACTTTAGAAACGTCTTTGCCATCAAGATAAACACTGACAAGCTCACTATCCGCTTGAGTTTTAAATTCTAAATCTAGATTTTCAGCAATCTCTACCAGAGTTGATTCATCACTAACCTTAACACCTCTGCTATCTACTGCCAAAGCAAAAGCTCGATAAATAGCACCTGAATCGAGCAAATGCCAGTCTTGTTGCTGCGCAATTACTCGCGCAACCGTACCTTTGCCAACGCCGCTTGGGCCATCAATGGTTAATACAGGCGCTATCACTTAACTTCAGGTCTCATATGTGGAAACAACAATACATCACGAATTGATGGTGAATCAGTAAATAGCATCACTAGTCTGTCAATGCCAATACCCTCGCCCGCTGTTGGCGGCATGCCATATTCTAGGGCGCGAATATAATCTGCATCATAATGCATGGCTTCATCGTCACCCGCATCTTTTTCAGCCACTTGCGCTTTAAAGCGCTCAGCTTGATCTTGAGCATCGTTAAGCTCAGAAAAGCCATTCGCAATTTCACGGCCACCAATAAATAACTCAAAGCGATCAGTGATGAACGAATTGTCATCATTGCGACGTGCCAATGGCGACACCTCAGTTGGGTATTCCGTGATAAAGGTCGGCTGCATAAGTTTTTCTTCAACCGTGGCTTCAAAAATCTCAATTTGGATCTTGCCCAAACCCCAATTATCTTTAACTTGAATTCCAAGATTTTCAGCAGTTGTTTTAGCGTTATCTTCATTTAAATCTTCAGCGCTAAAGCTTGGGTTGTATTCAAGGATTGAGTCAAATACACTGATACGATTGAACGCTTTGGAAAAATCAAACTCATCACCTTGATAATGAATAGTTGCATTGCCACATACATCAACAGCAATACCTCTAAATAAATTTTCAGTTAAATCCATTAGATCATGATACGTTGCATAAGCTTGGTAAAACTCAATCATGGTAAATTCAGGATTGTGGCGCGTTGAAAGACCTTCATTTCTAAAATTACGATTAATTTCAAATACTCGATCAAAACCACCAACCACCAAACGCTTTAGATAAAGCTCAGGCGCAATACGCAAAAACATTGGCATGTCTAGCGCATTATGATGAGTCTCAAACGGCTTGGCTGTCGCACCACCCGGAATGGTTTGCAACATTGGTGTTTCCACCTCCATAAAGTCAGCTTCATTAAAAAAGTTTCGAATATAGTTAACAATGGCACTGCGGCGCTTAAAAGTATTGCGCGCATCTTCATTGGTAATTAAATCAACATAACGCTGGCGATAGCGAATTTCTTGATCAGATAAGCCGTGAAATTTTTCAGGCAAAGGGCGTAGTGATTTGGTTAACAATTTAATGCTGTCTACACGTACTGATAATTCACCCACATTTGTCTTAAACAAAGTGCCTGTGCAGCCTGCAATATCGCCAATATCCCACTTTTTAAACTGCTCATTGTAAAAGCCCTCGGGCAACTCATCTCGAGTCACAAAAACTTGAATTTGAGCGCTAGAATCTTGCAAGGTGGCAAAACTAGCTTTGCCCATTATGCGCTTTAGCATAATGCGCCCTGCTACTGAAACTTGAATAGATTTTTCCTCCAAATCCTCTTTGGAACACTGATCATACTCATTAATAATAGCTTGAGCTAAGTGCTGAGGTTTAAAATCATTTACAAAAGGATTGCCTGCCTCTCTTAATTTATCTAGCTTTGATTTTCTTTCAGTGATTAGTTTGTTGTCGTCTTGATCGCTCATAGGTATTATTGCAGTGTTTTATGTTCTAATTCTTGCTGTGCAAGTGTCTTGGCTTTGATTAAATCTTGTTCGGATTGGGTATGTTCACCCATGCGCTTAAGCAAAGTGCCACGATTATAATAGGCTTGATAGAAATTTGCATCCAATTCAATGGCTTTATTTAGGTCTGCTAAGGCCAATTCATCCTTGGCAATTTTAATGTAGGCATTACCACGATTGTAAATGGCGGCAATATAATTACTATCTAGAGAGATCGCTTGAGTATAAGCATTAATGGCATCGGTGCTTTTATCCAGGCGATCGTAGCAATTACCCAAATTGTTAAACGCGCCAGAATCGGTGCCATTAAGTGCGATTGCTTGCTCAAAATAACCAATAGCAGATTCAAAATTCTCTTGCTCTTGCTCCAAATAAGCCAAGCAAAAATAGGCTTCCGAACTATTAGGGTTGGCTTTGATTGCCTTTGACATGCTTTCAATGGCCAGCTCGTCATTACCCTGTAACTGATGCAAATTGCCCAAGCTTAAATGTGCATTTGCGGTTAAATTGTTATCAATCTCTGGATGTTTTATTAATTGATTCCAGGCTTGAATGGCTAACGATAAATCACCATTTTTTTGGTGATTATAGGCTGCTACCATTAGATTGCTTAATTCTTGTTCGCTATTCATGACAGGGTAATAATTAATTTTCTCGCATTATTACCAGCACGATGTTCATACAAAAATAAGCCTTGAAATTTGCCCAAAGCTAATTGGCCATCAACAACAGGAATTGTTTTTGACTCACCCGTTAAGATTGATCTAATGTGTCCTGACATGTCAAAATCCCCTTCATTGTTATGTCGATATTCAGGCTTGGCATCTTTAACACTCATCTGAAAATGATCCTCAATATCTAATAAAACATTTGGATCTTCATTGCCGGTAATCATCAGTGATGCAGAAGTATGGGTAACAAATATATGGCACAGTTTCGCTGAGCTTTGTTTAATCAGATTATTTACTTGATTGTTAAGACTAACAGCGCCACGCCCTTTAGTATTAACAATTAACTCAAATTGTCTCACTTTAATAAATCCTTGGCTTTACTTGTGTCAATCACTTCTGACTTGGTTATATTTTTTTTATTAAATGAACGTGCAAAAAAGAAACCACCCAACAGCAAAAATGCAAATGGTGCATACCACAACAACAAGGTGTTTTGATTAACCGGTGGCTTAAACACCACAAAATCACCATAACGATCTGTCATGTATTGACGAATACCATCATCCGTTTGTTGAGTAATAATGAGCTCACGCACCTTTTCACGTAAATCCTTAGCTAAACCTGCATTAGAACCACCAATACTTTGACCCTGGCAAACAGGGCAACGAATCTCATCAATTAACTGTCGATAACGCTGCTCTTGCTCAATATTGGTAAATTGCTTAGCTTCGATACTTTCTGCCGATACAGGCTGAAATGTTATTAATACAAAAGTCAATCCAACTTTTATCAAATACGTTAAGGTTTGGGTAAAATTTTGCATACTTTAATTATTAATTCTAAAACCTAGATTTTACACCTGTCGATCGTTTTAGAAAACCAAAGCCATGCCATTAATTACGCTTGACAGTATTTCCCTAAGCTTCTCTGACAAGCCGATCTTAAACGAGGTTAGCGCCACCATTTTAAAAGGGGATAAGGTTGCTTTAATTGGCAGAAACGGCGAAGGAAAATCTACCTTTATGCGAGTCTTGGCTAGAACCATTGAGCCTGACGATGGAAAAATGAAGGTTAAAAATGGCGTAACCATTAGCTATTTGGAACAAACACCTCCTGAAGATAATGATAAAAATTTGTTTGATATTGTTGCCGAGGGCTTGGGGGAAGTTGGGCAAATCTTAACAAAATATCAATATTTTATCAATCAAGGTAAGTTGGATGAAGCGAGCGAATATCAGCAGCAAATAGACCAGCTAGATGGCTGGCAATACCTACATCAAATTGAAGCAATTCTAAATCGCTTTAATTTAAATGGTGAAACAATACTCTCAACCCTATCAGGCGGTTGGCGTCGTCGCGTCATGCTAGCCCAAGCCTTAATTAAAGAGCCAGATGTGCTACTACTAGATGAACCAACCAACCACATGGATATCACCGCCATTCTCGATTTAGAAAGAATGTTGAGAGACTACCATGGAACTTTGGTGTTAATTAGCCATGATCGCTCTTTTGTGGCTGGCATTGTTAACAAGGTCTTTGATCTCGACCGGGGAAATTTAAGCGTGTTTGACTGTGGTTACAAAGATTACGTTAAACGCAAAGATGAACAATTGCACGCTGAAGAATTGGCCAATGCACGTTTTGACAAAAAATTAGCTCAAGAAGAGGTATGGATTAGACAAGGTATTAAAGCTAGACGAACGCGCAATGAAGGTCGAGTAAGAGCGTTAGAATCAATGCGAAAATCCTTTGTTAATCGACGAGCAAAAAAAGGCAATGTCAAAATTCATGCATTGGAAGATGAAAATAGAGCATCAAAGTTAGTCTTCGAGGTAAAGAAAATATCCTACGATATTGCCGGATTACAACTGGTTAAAGATTTCTCAATGTTGGTTCTGAAAGGAGAAAAAATTGGCATTATTGGTGGCAACGGTACGGGTAAATCAACTTTTATCAAATTACTGCTTGATGAGCTACAACCAACCCAAGGCTCTATTCGCCGCTCAAAAACCATTCAGCTGGCTTATTTTGACCAAATGCGCGACAATCTAGACCCAAACATGAAAGCCATGGATTTTGTCTCCGGCGGTCGAGAGCGAATAGAAATTGGCGGGAAAAGTAAGCATATTATTGGCTATCTACGACAATTTTTATTCACCGGAAAACAAGCTATGGCACCCATTAGAATGTTTTCAGGTGGCGAAAAGAATCGTCTTATGTTGGCTAAAATCCTCTCTCAGCCTGCCAATCTTCTGGTACTTGATGAACCTACGAATGATCTTGACGTTGAAACCTTAGAATTACTAGAAGAGATGCTGGTTGAATACAACGGTACGCTCATTCTCATTTCTCATGATAGAACTTTCTTAAACAATGTTGTTGGTTCAACCGTGGTACTAGATGGCGATGGTGTGATTAATCAATATGCAGGCGGTTATGACGATTATCTAATCCAAAAACAAGATAAGATTACTGACGAAAAACCCAAGTCAGTTAAAAAATCAACCAATAGCACAACACCTACGCCAAGTGCAGGACAAAAAAAGAAGCTTAGCTATAAACAGCAGCAAGCCTTAAAAGACCTGCCAGGAAAAATTGAAAAAACAGAAATTGAAATTGGAGAAATTCAATTGCAACTCTCAGATCCTGAATTCTTTCAAACTGACGAATCACAAGATGCGTTAATTCGCCTGGCCAGATTAGAAGCGGATTTAGAGCGTTATTTTGACCAATGGGCAGAGCTAGAATGAATCAAAAAATACCCTTAATCGTTGATCTTGACCACACCCTGATTGATACCGACTTGTTGTACGAATCATCAATCGGTACATTAAAACAACAACCTTGGTTAATTTTGATTTATCCATTTTGGTTTTTTAAAGGCAAAGGCTATTTAAAAAGCCAACTGGTCAAACGCTTTGAAATTGATGTCACTAAGCTTCCTTACCTGCAGCCAACGATTGACTACATTCATAAAAGAAAAAAACAAGGCTGTGACATTATCTTAGCAACCGCCTCTCACAAAGACTATGCTTTTTCAGTAGCAAAACATACGCAATTATTTGATGATGTAATGGCCAGCAATGCTAACTTTAATTTATCCTCGCACAATAAGGCAGATAAATTAATTAAACGTTTTGGTCGAAAAGGCTTTGATTATATGGGCGATCATATGCGCGATATGCCCGTTTGGGAGGCTTCGAATTTGTCAATTTTGGTAAATGTTACCGATAAAATTATCAAGCGTACAGTGCACTTGAATACACTACTTATTTCCAAAAAAGACTAACCTTCAAGCACGTAAGACAAACTGCCTAATAGTAAATAAATCACTGTCGTAACCACTAATGTCGCGGCAATTACGCGTGCCATTTTCAGATTTTTACCCAATACTTTGTTACTAACAAACCAAACACAGTAACCAATAACAACAGCGATAATTAAAAGACGAATTAAAAACATGGTGATTTATTTATTGAAGAGATTCAACTATTTTAGTCGCTAATGCCAGATTGATGCCTTTTACTTTTTGCATTTCATCAATAGAAGCATTTTTAATCTCTTGCAAACCGCCAAAATAATTTAAAAGCGCACTACGCCTTAATTTTCCAACGCCTTTAATATTTTCTAGTGGCGAGGTGGTGCGTTTTTTTGCACGCTTAAGACGATGATTTTTAATCGCAAAGCGATGGGATTCATCACGAATATGGTTAATCAGCATTAGCGCAGGATCGTGTGGCGGAAGATTGATTTTATTGACTTTTTCATTATTAACAGTAATGAGTGTTTCCAGCCCTGCTTTGCGCTTTTCACCTTTGGCAACTCCAACCAATTGAACCTCATCAATGCCGATAGAATCCATGACCATAATTGCCTGATTAAGCTGACCAAGTCCACCGTCAATAAACACCACATCTGGCAATGGCTTATTATTTTTAAGCATTTGAGAATAGCGTCTGAATATCACCTGGTTCATGGCTGCATAATCATCACCAGGCGTTATATTTTTAATATCAAATTGTCTATATTTACTCACTTTTGGCACACCTTTTTCAAAGACCACGCACGACGCCTTCGTTGCCTCGCCCATCATATGACTAATGTCAAAACACTCCATCACTTCCGGCAAGCTTCTTAGACTCAAAATACTTTGCAGATGCACTAAGGTGGTTTTTTTTCTATATCTAGCAAGCAAATTTTGTTTTAAATTCTCTTTTAACGTTAGGTTAGCAACATTAAGATAATGTTTTTTGTCTTTATTAGGTGTGTCAATAATTTGAGTATTAAGCGCTTGCGCAATAATCTCTTTATCTGGCAACTTATGGCTAATTAACAATTGTTTTGGCGTGTCTTTACCCAAATAATACAGCGGCAAAAAAGCCGATAAAACCACTTCAACTGACTGATGATTGGAGTTTTTTGGCAAGATAAAATCCTGTCCCACTTGTTTTCCAGCACGAACAAATAACACTTCAATTGCATTCACCCCATCTTGCTGGGTGACGGCAATTACGTCAAGATTAGCTATTGAGCTAGATGCGTGCTGTTCTTGAATTTTTCTCAAATCAATCAACTGATCACGCAATCTAGCTGCTAATTCAAAATCTTGCTCTTGAGCAGCCATTTGCATTTTTTGCGAAATTTTATCCAGCGTTTGCTTACCCTTTCCTGCTAAAAATAGAGACATCATATTCACATCTTGCTGATAATTTTGATCAGAAATATGCCCAACACAAGGCGCGCTGCATAGCCCTATTTGATATTCTAAACAAGCTCTAGATCGAGATCTATAAGTTGCATTCGTGCATTGCCTAACCTTAAATATCTTTTTCAATAAATTTAACGATTCACGAACCGCCTGAGCTGAAGGATAAGGGCCGAAATATTGATGCTTATCTTGCTTTTTTCCTCGAAAAAACCCTACTCTTGGATGTTTATCATTGCTAATAGAGATATAGGGATAGCTCTTTGAATCCTTAAGCAAGATGTTATAACGTGGTAACTGCTGCTTAATCAATTCAGCTTCTAATAACAGCGCCTGGGTCTCGCTTGCTGTTACAATTACCTTAAAAGTGTCAATATTGGATACTAGCACCCGGGTTTTATTGTCCTCATGCTGCTTGACAAAGTAGCTGGTGATACGTTTTTTTAAATTTTTTGCTTTACCCACATAAATCACCAAACCCTGCTTATCTAACATTTGATAAACCCCGGGCTGCTGAGTTAGATTATTAAGTTTTTCTTTAATAGACATTTATGAAAAAAGGTAAAATAAAAGTAAGATTATTTATTTTTAAAACAATGATTAAAATCGCATTTATTATATTCGCTATTTTCTTTGGTGGCCAATCTTTAGCTGTAGCCAGCACTCATGGCCAAGATAATACAGCCAAAGAAGTTGCTGATATTATTGATCCGCCAAGTTCTGCTGCATTAAACATAATGGTTAGTGCGCTAAGCTCACTTAAAGAGTTAAAGAAGCAAGGTAAAGATAGCAAGCAAAACGTTGAAACGCTCATTCGCATGAAATTATTACCTAACTTAGCCATGGGTGTTGCGACTAAAATCGCCCTAGATAATCACTGGGAAGGTCTTAACATTCAACAAAAACAGTTTTTTCAATACTATATTTCTGAATCTTTAATCCAAGATTATGTGGGCATTTTGGCAAGCTATGATAAGCTTAATAGCGTACAAATTTCGGTTGACCCTAATATTCGTAGAAAAGACAACAAAGCCATTGTGAAACTTAATATTACTATCAACGAGGGCGAAAAGCCTTTTACTGTTTCGCTTAAAATGATTAGGCTTGACGCGTGGCATGTGTATGACGTGGTTTTTTCAGGGGTCAGTATTGTAAAAAATTACCAAGCACAATTCAATTCTTACATTAAGCGTAAAGGGGTTGAAGCGTTAATCAAAAGATCTGAACAGAAGCTAGAAAAACTAAACGCTAAGTAATGTACAAACTAGTTATCAAAGGTGGCACGCCTCTATCAGGCACAATAAATATTGCTGGCTCAAAAAACGCCGCCCTGCCTATCCTCTTTGCATCAATCCTGGCCGATGGACCATTAAAACTAAACAACACACCACACTTGAGTGATGTTTCGACCACGCTAAGATTGTTAATGGATATGGGTGCTGAATTTATTCTTGAATCAGACAATTCCCTGTTTATTAACAGTGCCAAATTAACCAAACTGACTGCTGAATACAATTTGGTTAAAACCATGCGCGCCTCTATTTTAGCCTTAGGCCCCATGTTGGCTAAATACGGAGAAGCTAAAGTTTCCCTGCCAGGTGGTTGTGCCATTGGTACACGACCTGTTAACCTACACTTAAAGGCGCTAGAAGACCTGGGCGCCTCTATTGAAGTTAAAGGTGGCTATATTTACGCCAAAGTAAAACAGCTCATTGGTGCTAACGTACACTTTGAGCAAGTTAGTGTTACTGCGACAGAAAATATTCTCATGGCTGCCACACTTGCCCAAGGAACAACTACCATCCATAATGCTGCTCAAGAGCCTGAAATTGTTGATTTGGCCAACTGTTTGATTAATATGGGTGCAAACATCTCAGGCGCCGGTACTGCTGTTATTAACATTAAAGGTGTTAAAACACTTTCTGGCATTACTCACAGTGTCTGCCCTGATCGAATTGAAGCAGGCACCTATTTGATCGCAGCAGCCATTACCGGAGGCAAAGTAACACTTAAACATATTCGCCATCAATCTATGCGCGCGGTTATTGACAAACTGATTGAAGCTGGTGCGGACGTTATATACGATAAAACAAGCATTACGCTTGACATGAAAGACCAACAACCTAAAGCGGTCAATATTAGAACTAGCGCTTATCCTAACTTTCCAACCGACATGCAGGCGCAATTTTGCGCCCTAAATGCCGTTGCTGATGGTCAAGCCAGCATTACTGAAACCATTTTTGAAAATCGCTTTATGCACATTCCTGAGCTTTCGCGAATGGGTGCCGATCTCACCTTAGAAGGTAACACGGTTATTACCAAAGGTGTAAAATCCCTGACGGGCGCAAATCTAATGGCAACTGACTTGCGTGCTTCCGCCTCTTTGGTGTTAGCAGGTCTTGCGGCGCAAGGCACAACAACGATTGAACGAGTCTATCACCTAGACCGAGGCTATGAAACTATTGAAGAAAAATTAAAATTATTAGGCGCCAACATTGAGCGCATACAAGATTAGAGGCAATTATCATGTTAACCATTGCATTATCAAAAGGTAGGATTTTAGAGCAAACACTGCCTTTATTAAAAAAAGCCGGACTTGAAATCGCTGATGAAGAGTTAAACTCTCGCAAACTAATTCTAGACACCAATTTAAATGATGTTAAAGTCATCATTATTCGGGCAACTGATGTGCCGGTTTTTGTTCAACATGGTGCAGCTGATATGGGTATTGCTGGTAAAGATGTACTATTAGAACATGGTGCCAACAACCTATTTGAAGTGCTAGACCTGGGCATTGCCAAATGCAAATTAATGGTTGCTGCAAAATCTAGCGATCACCTCAACGAAAATACGTTAAAAGTAGCGACTAAATACGTTAATTCGGCCAAGCGTTACTTCGAAAAACAAGGTCAATCTTGTGAAATTATTAAACTCTATGGTGCGATGGAATTAGCACCTGTGGTTGGCCTGTCGCACTGCATTGTTGATTTGGTTGATACTGGTAACACGCTAAAGGCTAATGGATTAATTCCACTAGATCACATTGAAGACATTAGCTCACGCTTAGTGGTTAATAGCGCCTCATTTAAAACAAAAAATACTCAAATTAAAACTTGGATTACCGCCATTGAGAACAACTTATGATTACTAAATTATCATCCACCCAATCTGATTTCCAAACAAACCTTGATCAATTGTTAGCTTGGGAAAGTGTTTCTAATACGTCAGTTGCCAAAACCGTTGACGACATTATTGCCAATATTCGTACATCTGGTGATCAAGCACTGGTTGATTACACCAATCAGTTTGACGCAATGAATGCTACAAATATGAGTGAGCTAACTATTAAAGTTGACGACTTAAAACAAGCATTTGACACGCTAGATGATAAAGAAAAAAAGGCCCTAAAAACAGCGGCTGACCGTGTTCGAAGTTATCATGATAAACAAAAACAAGATACCTGGACTTACACCGAAGATGATGGCACAATGCTTGGACAAAAAGTAACGCCACTAGATCGTGTAGGTTTGTATGTTCCTGGTGGCAAAGCCGCCTATCCTTCATCGGTACTCATGAACGCCATCCCTGCTAAAGTAGCTGGTGTGGAAGAGTTGATCATGGTAGTGCCCACACCAAACGGGGTAACTAACCAACTGGTGTTGGCTGCTGCTTATATTTCAGGAGTTGATACCGTGTTTACGGTTGGCGGTGCACAAGCGGTTGCAGCGCTGGCTTATGGTACACAAACCATTCCAAAAGTTGACAAAATTGTTGGCCCAGGCAATATTTATGTGGCAACAGCCAAGCGTGTTGTCTTTGGCCAAGTTGGCATTGATATGATTGCCGGACCGAGTGAAATTTTAATTATTTGTGATGGCAAAACCAACCCTGATTGGATCGCCATGGATCTATTCTCCCAAGCCGAGCATGATGAAGACGCACAATCAATTTTATTATGCCCTGACGCTGATTTTATCGATCAAGTTGAGGCAAGTATTGCTAAACTACTGCCAACCATGGAGCGCAAAGAGATTATTGCAACAGCACTTAAAGATCGTGGCGCGCTGATTTTAACCAAAGATATGGGTGAAGCAGTTGCCCTATCGAATCAAATAGCCCCAGAACATTTGGAATTATCTGTTGAGGATCCTCAGGCAATGCTTGACGGTATTAAACATGCGGGTGCCATCTTTATGGGACGCCATACGTGTGAATCATTGGGTGATTATTGTGCAGGGCCAAATCATGTTCTTCCTACCTCAGGTACAGCAAGATTCTCATCACCTTTAGGCGTGTATGATTTCCAAAAGAAATCAAGTTTGATTATGGTGTCCGATGAAGGTGCCAACACCCTAGGTGAGATTGCTGCTACACTTGCAGATGGTGAGGGGTTGCAAGCGCATGCGCAGTCCGCACGCTACCGTATTAAATAACAGTACCTTTTTCTTCTGATTATGCTGAAATTTCTGAAACTTTAACACCAATAAAAATAGACTCTACGCCTATTTTTATTGTCAATATTTGACACGCCATTGCGCCTGTGAACAGCCCAAGATTTAAAAGATTAAAAAATGATTAACCCATTTCAGCAGGTGTGCGTGCTTTAATAGTTAGTGCATGCAATTCACCTGAATCAATATCCGCTCGTACAGCGGCCAATACCATTTTCTGTCTAGCTAACAAGCCCATACCTTCAAATACTTCAGAAACGACCAAGGTTGAACAATTACAGCCATCACCCTCCATGGTTACTGTTGCATTTTCAACGCCCGCTTCTAATTTTGCTTGAATTTCATCTAAAGTCATTTTATGCTCCGAACATGCCCTTAAGCATAAAGAAGAAGATAATCGACATCAGAGCACCTGCTGGCAATGTTACCAGCCATGATAAGAAAATCTTATTAATCATGCGTGTATCAAGTGCGGCCATACCTCGTGCTAAACCAACACCAAGTACTGCACCTACTAATACTTGCGTGGTCGAAACTGGTAGACCAGTTCCTGATGCAATAACCACCGTTGCTGCTGCTGCCAACGTTGCTGCAAAGCCACGTGATGGAGTTAATTGAGTAATACCGGTACCAACAGTTGCAATTACCTTATGACCGTAAGTCACTAGACCAAATACAATACCACCACCACCAACAAGCAATACCCAAACAGGTAGAACACTCTTTGAACCAATAAGACCACCACTTTCAATAACGCCGTAAATTGCCGCCAATGGACCAATCGCATTTGCCACATCGTTCGAGCCATGCGCAAATGCCATAGCCGCTGCAGTAATAATCATCAATACACCAAAAATTCTTTCCATTGAAGTAAAGTGGAAGTCTTCATTTTCATTAGGATCGAGCTGAATGCGTCTGATAATGATTGTGCCAACAAGCGCAACCAATACACCGAAGCCAATTGCGAGCATATAACTAGTACCCAAATCAAAGCTTAATCCTACATGTTTCAAACCCTTAAAAATGGTTACTAGTGAAATAACGAAACCCACCAAAAACATATAAAACGGCACATAGCGTTTGGCATTATTGAATGGGTCTTTAGTGTCAATAATAAGGCTTTGCAAACTTCTAAACAGCACAAAAGCCAATGATCCAGCCAAGATTGGCGAGACAATCCAACTCATAGCAATTGAGCTAACCTTACCCCAGGCCACTGCATCAACACCAACACCAACAGCGCCAAAACCCACAATAGCACCTACAATTGAATGTGTGGTTGATACTGGCCAGCCCAAACTAGAGGCAATCATTAGCCACATACCTGCAGCTAACAGTGAAGCCAACATACCATAGACTAAAAGATGCGGACTGTCAGTGAATAATGCAGCATCCAAAATACCCTTACGAATAGTTGCTGTCACCTCTCCGCCAGCCAAAACGGCACCAGCAAACTCAAAAATAACCGCAATAATAATTGCTTGTTTAATGGTAATTGCGCCAGAACCTACAGAAGTTCCCATTGCATTTGCCACATCGTTTGCACCCACGCCCCATGCCATAAACAAGCCGAATACAACCGCAAGCACTAATAAAATATCACCGTAATTTGCAATAATTTCCATGTCAGTCTCCTAGTTAATTATTTGGCTAACAATACTTCAAGTCGAGAGCCGACCTTTTGCGCAGAATCTGCTAACTCACCCAACCACTCTACCGCACGGTAATAAAACATAACGTCAACCGGTGGCAGTGTGGCTTCTAATGGAAACAACTTAGTGCGAATAGCGTGTTGAATTTTATCCGATTCACTTTCTAAATCATTGACCTTGTTAATAATGGAGCCAACTACTTTACGCTCACGATTACCAAACGCAGTTTCTAACAACTCATCTAATTCATTAACTGCCTTTAGCGCCATTTCAGAGGTTTGAATACAAACATCGGTTAATTCGATAATGTCTTCAAAAATTTCATCCGGCAAAGTCATCTTGCGATTAATCATTAATCCTGACACATCTTTAGTCACGTTGGCAATAGAGTCTTGTATCAATAACAAGTCTAACAAATCACGACGAGAAAATGGCATCATGAAAGTAGATGGCAAACTTAGGCGCAGCTTTTTCTTAAGCTTATCCGCTTCACCCTCTTTAGTGCCAATAATAGATTTAATGCGCTCTGCTTCATTCCAATTTTGCGCATGGATTGCAACCATAAAGCCGCTTAATTCACTAATACACGAATGTACGTGTGACATGTGTTGTTGTAGTGGGCTGATCGGAGATCTACCAAAAAGACCATCAATAATACTTTTTGCCATCTTCTTTTCCTCTGTAATTAGATTGTTTTTTTTGCTTATCTACTGAAGCGAATTATCTATAAAGACAATCAGGTGTCAACCCCATTTTTAGGATTTTTTTTGGGGGTATGAATTTCTTGATCTTCATCAAATAAAATACGCTGACCTTCACCCTCAAGATCATCAAACTGACCTCGCTTAACCCCCATCATTAAAAGGATAACCAGCACAACACCGACAAAGATCATACTAGGAATTAACCAATAAATAACATCCATTTTTTATCCTTTTATTGCCTCAAATAGCATCTTAACACAATTTATTTTTAACGATTGGAATGAGTTTTTGACGAATTTCGAAGAAGGTCTGTAAAAAAGCGTCAAATTCTTGACCATCAGGATCTTCAAATCCAACATGAATGACTGGCACTTTTCCAGGGAAAACTGGGCAAGTTTCTTGTGCGTTGCCACAGACTGTTACTACCAGGTCAAAATCAATATCCATCACCTTTTCAATCACCTTTGAATGATATTCATCACGCCAAAAATTATTTTGTTCCAGCACTTGCTTAGCATTTGGATTAACACGTCCACTCGCCGCCACCCCTGATGAATATGCCTGGACACACTCAGACAAATCATGATTAATTAATGCCTCGGCAATGATTGAACGGCAAGAATTGCCAGTACATAAAATTAATACTTTTTTCATACGCTACTCTGCACCTTTAATAAAATTAACATAGACCTTAGCGGCAAGCATAGCACCTAAAGTAGTTGCAATAATATAAATCCATAAATAATCAAAATTGCCACTGACTAACGCTGGGCCGATTGAGCGCGCAGGGTTCATGCTTGCACCGGTAATAGGGCCGGCAAACATCGCTTCTAGTCCTACGGTAAAGCCAATTGCAATGCCGGCAAAATCTTTAATCGCCTTGCCGTGCACGGCCGAGGCAGCAATCACCAGCATTAAAATAAACGTTAAAATTAGCTCAAATCCAAACGACTGCAGTGCAGACCCATGCGGTAGGGTTGCACCCAAATAAGCCGCCTGTTGCATCGAAGTAATATCTTCTAGTAACAAAAAATACAAACTATAGCTGGCCAAAATAGCACCAACAATTTGCGCGGCAATATAGGGTAATACTTTGGATTTTTCAAACTCACCCATCACCCAAAATGCCACACTTACAGCTGGGTTGAAATGTGCGCCTGATATATGCGCAAAGCTATAAATTAACGCCACAATCACGAAGCCAAAGGTGAGCGCTATGCCAACATGCCCTGGCTCACCAGTAATGGCACCAATTGCCATTGCTCCGGTGCCAGAAAAAACTAAAATAAATGTGCCCAAGGCTTCTGAGACTAAACTTTTTTGCATTATTTAATAGATATGTTTTTTTCTTAAATTATTATAAACAAACCTTAGTATTTTGAGATGTAAGTCCTTATGAGAAATTTTCTCAAATAGCGTGATTTAGAATGGAAACTTATTACCACCACCTAGACCTGGCAACTTCATTTTAGATAGATCTGGCATACCTGAAGGCATTTCGCCGCCACCCTGCATACCGGCCATCTTAGCCATCATTTTTTGCATTTTTCCACCACCCATTTTTTTCATTTGCTTTTGCATTTTTTCAAATTGTTTAAGTAGTTTATTAACATCTTGTGGTGACGTGCCTGAGCCATTGGCAATGCGATTTTTACGCGAGCCTTTAATCAGTTTAATATGAGAGCGTTCTTTGGGTGTCATTGAGTTAATAATGGCCACCATACGTTTTGTATCAACACCGCCCATCATTTGATTTTTAACACTTTGAGGAATTTGACCCATGCCCGGCATTTTATCCATTAAAGCCTCCATGCCACCCATTTGTTCCATTTGCAGTAATTGTTCGCGCATATCATCTAAATCAAACTGACCTTTGGTCATTTTCTTAACAGACTTTTCCGCTTTTTTATGATCAACTTTGCGCGATATCTCTTCAACCAATGACAACACATCGCCCATACCAAGTAAGCGCGACACCACACGGTCTGGATGAAACGGCTCAAGTGCATCAATTTTTTCACCGACACCTAAAAACTTAATAGGTTTGCCAGTAATGTGACGAACAGACAGCGCTGCACCACCACGTGCATCACCATCAGTTTTGGTTAGAATAACACCGGTAAGTGGCAAGCTATCTGCAAATGCTTTAGCAGTATGTGCAGCGTCTTGACCCGTCATAGAGTCAACCACAAACAGGGTTTCAATCGGGTTGACTTTTTGTTGAAGCGCTTGGATTTCATCCATCATCTCGCTATCAACATGCAAACGACCCGCAGTATCTACCAATAACACATCATGGAATTGCTGCTGTGCTTGCTGTTTAGCTGCGGCTACAATTTTCTCAGGCTTTTGCTCAATACTTGATGGAAAAAAATCAACACCAACTTGTTTAGCCAGCACTTCTAATTGTTGAATGGCTGCTGGACGATAAACGTCCGCACTTACCACTAAGACTTTCTTGTTTTCACGCTCTTTTAAATAACGCGCTAATTTAGCAATAGAGGTGGTTTTACCTGCACCCTGCAGGCCCGCTACCATCACCACAGCTGGCGGTTGAGTTTTAAGATCTAGAGTTTTGTTTTCACCGCCAATAATATCGGTTAATTCAGTTTCAACCAGTTTAATAAAAGCTTGAGAAGGGTTTAACCCTTCACTTACTTTCAGGCCGATAGCTTTTTCTTGAACGCGATCTAAAAAAGCTTTAATAACCTCTAGTGCAACATCTGCCTCTAATAAAGCTCGACGAACCTCACGAATGGCTTCTTTTATATTGGATTCAGAAAGCTTATTTTTACCTTGTAGCGCTTTAAAACTATTAGACAGGCGATCAGTTAAATTATCAAACATTTTAGGTATTATTGAATCAAAGTATCGTATTATAGTACCTTATATTAATTCAACAAGTTAGTTATGTTTTTATCTTATTTTGCGATTTCAGCCTATTTGCTGGCAGCCCTATTACTGATGCGTTTTTTCAGCAAAAATAAACTAAAACATCCGCATCATCAAACCACCTCATTACTGATTAGTTTTGCCATTATTGCCCAAACCTTAACTTTTACGGATTTTTGGACGAATGAAGGCATTGTTTTTGGTCTATCCAATAGCGCCTCTTTTGTTGCATGGCTGATTGCTATTTTGTTATTTTTATCTTCTATTTCCAAGCCGGTACATGCGCTAGGTATTTTGGTTTACCCATTGGTAGCCTTTTCACTTATGTTTGGCATTTTGTTTCCTGATACTAGCGATAAGGTTATCCCCTTGAGTATTGCCTCGCATGTTTTCTTATCTATTACTGCCTACGCGCTTTTGGCGATTGCAGTTTGTCAGTCAGTGTTGTTGAAAATTCAAGAAAAACATTTGCATGCGCATAGCATTAACACATTTATTAATAAATTGCCACCACTGCAAACCATGGAAAGACTACTATTCCAAAGTTTAAGAATTGGTTTTTATTTGCTAACTTTATCCTTAATTAGTGGATTTGTTTTTATTGATGATTTTTTTGCTCAACAACTCATACATAAAACCACGTTATCCATCATTGCTTGGGTGATTTTTGCCACATTAGTATTTGGACGCAAAGTATTTGGATGGCGTGGCAAACAAGCTATTAGCGCAACGCAAGTTGGATTTGCCATTCTAGTAATTGCCTATTATGGTACTAAGTTTGTTTTAGAACGCTTGCTATCTTAAACAAATACGCTTATTAATCGATGTGTAATACTGCTAGAAAGGCCTCTTGCGGTATATCTACGCGGCCAACACTGCGCATACGCTTCTTACCTTTTTTCTGCTTTTCTAATAATTTACGCTTACGAGATACGTCTCCACCATAACATTTGGCTGTTACATTTTTTCTAAGTGCCTTAACATTGGCGCGTGAAATAATCTTAACACCGATACAGGCTTGAATGGCCACATCAAACATTTGGCGTGGAATCAATTCTTTCATTTTTTCAGCCAGCTCTCTACCCTTGCGCACTGAGTCGTCACGATGAATAATTAGTGCCAAAGCATCTACTGGCTCTTGGTTAATCATGATATCTAGGCGAATCAAATCAGACTCTTGGTAGCGTTCAAATTGATAATCCATTGAGGCAAAGCCACGAGAAACAGATTTTAATCTATCAAAGAAATCCAACACTACTTCGTTGAGTGGTAACTCATAAACCAGTTGCACTTGTCTGCCCATGTAAGTAATGTTTTTTTGTACACCACGTTTTTCAACACATAAACTAATAACGTTACCAACGTACTCATCAGTAACCAAAATATTAGCGGTAATAATTGGCTCTCTAAACTCTGCAATTGATTGGTTTTCAGGCATTTTAGACGGACTGTCAACGTGATGAATATTACCCTTGGTATCAAGAATTTCATAAACAACAGTTGGCGCTGTGGTAATTAGATCAAGGTCGTATTCACGCTCTAAACGCTCTTGGATAATCTCCATGTGCAGTAGCCCCAAAAAACCAATACGAAAGCCAAAGCCTAATGCGTCAGAGTTCTCAGGTTCATATTGTAATGCAGCATCATTAAGTCTAAGCTTGGCCAAGGCGTCTCTAAATTTTTCATAATCTTCACCAGAGATTGGGAAGATGCCGGCAAATACACGCGGTTGAACCGGCTTAAAACCCTCAAGTGGCTCAGAAACCGGATCTTTAGCGCCAGTAATTGTATCACCCACAGGCGCACCATCAATATTTTTAATACTGGCAATTAAGTAACCAACCTCGCCCGCCTTAAGGCTTTCAGATTTTTCACGCTTAGGGGTAAAAATACCAACCTGATCAACCAAATGCTCTTCGCCATTGGAAAATATTTTAATTTTTGTTTTGGCTTTAATTTCACCATCAATCACACGAATCAAGGAAACCACACCTAAATAATTATCAAACCAAGAATCAATAATTAATGCTTTAATTGGGGCGTCAACTTCGCCTTTTGGCGCAGGAATTTTCTCAACAATCTGCTCTAAAATATCTTGAATACCAATACCTGATTTTGCGCTTGCGTGAACCGCATCCATCGCCTCAATACCAATAACATCCTCAACTTCTTCAATAACGCGCTCAGGCTCTGCTGCTGGTAAATCAATCTTATTAAGCACAGTGACCACCTCTAGACCATGATCCAATGCTGTATAACAATTGGCCACCGTTTGCGCTTCTACACCTTGAGAAGCATCTACAATTAACAACGCACCTTCACAAGCCGATAAAGAGCGTGATACTTCGTAAGAAAAATCCACATGTCCCGGTGTATCAATAAAGTTCAGTTGATAGGTTTCGCCGTTATTCGCCTTGTAGTCTAAAGTAACACTTTGAGATTTAATGGTAATGCCACGCTCTTTTTCAATATCCATTGAATCTAGCACTTGGGCTGACATTTCACGATCACTCAAGCCACCACAATATTGAATAAAACGATCAGCAATGGTGGATTTTCCATGGTCAATATGGGCAATGATTGAAAAATTTCGGATGTTTTTCATGAGGGTGCTAAAATGAGGGCTTTAAACGCATTATTATACAAGCAATGGACAAAGTTCAACCGATTACCTGTGAGGCTACCAGTAATTTAAAAGTTAACATTCCTGATACTCAAGGTCGCTATATTGTGCTGTATTTCTACCCTAGGGACGCAACACCAGGTTGTACCACAGAAGGGCAAAATTTTAGAGATCAGCACCAAGCTTTCGTTGATGCAAATGCCGTTATCTATGGCGTATCAAAAGACGACCTGCTTAAGCATGAGAAATTTAAAGCTAAACAAGCTTTTCCCTTTGAGCTGATTGCTGATGTTGATGGGTCTTTATGCGAGCAATTTGGTGTGTGGCAATTGAAAAAATTCATGGGTAGAGAGTTTATGGGCATTGTGCGCTCAACTTTTATCATTAGCCCTAGCGGAGAGGTTGTTAATGCCTGGGAGAAGGTTCGTGTTAAAAATCATGTCGATGAGGTTTTAAAAGCCGTTCAATCTCTATGATAAAATTAAGTTTTTAACTTAAGCAAGTACAGCAGCAATTATTATGAGCAAAATCCAAGCAACTAGCCAAGTAGACGTTCAAATTCCTGACGCCAAAGGACGCAATATCGTTTTATATTTTTATCCTAAAGATGCCACCTCAGGCTGCACGCTTGAAGGTCAAGACTTTAGAGATAGTCACGATGCATTTATCAATGCCAACACCGTAGTGTACGGCGTATCAAAAGACAGTTTAGAAAGCCATGAAAAATTTAAAAAAAATCAATCTTTCCCTTTTGAATTGATTGCTGATATCGACGGCACTTTATGTGAGAAATTTGGCGCTTGGCAGCTGAAATCAAAAAATGGACAAGAAAAAATGGGCATTGTTCGTTCAACATTTATCATTAGCCCAACGGGTGATATTCTTAAATCATGGGACAAGGTTGCTGTTGGCGGACATGTTGATGAAGTATTGAAGGTGGTTCAATCATTATGAATAATGTAGATTTTGACGAAGTTGATAAGTTTGCCCAACTGGCCTCACGCTGGTGGGATAAAAACTCTGAATTTAAGCCTTTGCATGATATTAACCCATTGCGACTTAATTATATTAAAGAGCGTTGTAACAACTCACTAACTAACAAAAAGATTTTAGATGTTGGTTGCGGCGGTGGCATTTTAAGTGAGGCGTTAGCTGGCGAAGGTGCAATCGTAACTGGCATTGACATGGCAGAGGCCGGACTTGAAGTGGCTAAATTACATTTACTGGAATCTGGCCAACAGGTTGATTATCAAAAAATACCTGTTGAAGAATTGGCCAAAACTCATGCTGGTCAGTTTGATGTGGTCACTTGTTTAGAGATGCTTGAGCATGTACCTGATCCTGGCTCTATTATTAAAGCCTGCGCAACCTTAGTTAAGCCTGGTGGCCAAGTGTTTCTGTCAACCATTAATCGCAATACAAAATCCTATTTGTTTGCCATTGTTGGTGCCGAATACGTCTTAAAACTCTTGCCTCAAGGCACGCATGATTGGGATAAATTTATCCAACCAAGTGAGATGGACGAATACGCTAGATCTGCGCAATTATCACTTAAAGGCATGATTGGCATGACTTACAACCCCTTTACCAAAGTCTACAAGCTAGAAGACGACGTTAGCGTCAACTACCTTTGTCATTACACTAAAGATTAAATTAGTTGACCTAAATCATGGTTTTTGCTATATTTAGCGCTAAACTTTAAGTTAACTTCTAATAATTAGCTGAACCATGAAAAAAGCACTTGCAACGGTATTATTACTACTGCACCCACCTACTCACAGCCTTTCTCCAAATGAAATGCTGATTATTATTGGTGCGGTTAAATATTACAACGAAAATTGTGCTGGACTAACCCCTAAAGGCATGCATCAAATGAATAAAGGCCTGAAACGCTTTGACATGGATAACACACCACTGTTTATTTTAGAAAAAAACAAATTAGCTATTTCAGGTTTTAAGACAGCAGAAAAGTTTGGCTGTAACGGCACGCAACAAGAAGCTCAGAAAGCCGGATACGGCCACTACATTAACTAAAAAGTTGTATTGTAGTCGTGGGCTTCAGATTCTTTTTCTGAGCCAAGCTCTAACACCACAAATGCAACTGCATTAAATTTCTCATCTGATAAACTTAAATGTGCTTGCTTGATATTGTGATTTAGCAAGTATAAACGTAGCTTTTCACTAGGAATAAAATAAGGTTTGCCGCTGTCATTGTTGCGAATGGTTAAATCTTGGAAGCTAACAATTTTTCCAATGCCAGTTCCTAGCGCTTTTGCGAACGCCTCCTTTGCAGCAAAGCGTTTAGCACAATACGATGCGCTATCGCCTTTATTGGCAAATAGCGCCTGCTCATGTTCAGATAAAACACGCCTAACAAAGCCGTCACGATTTTTACTGAGAATATGTTCAACACGCTCAATATTAATAATGTCCGTGCCTACACCGTAGATCATTTTCTAACCTTCAACATAAGGCCTTTCATCTCCTGTGTGGCTTGTACAAGACCAACAAACACCGCTCTGGCAATAATTGAATGGCCAATATTAAGCTCTACAATTTCGGGCAATTTGGCAATGGCCGGTGTGTTTTCTAGGGTTAAGCCGTGCCCTGCATTGACTTGCAGGCCAATTGAATGGGCATAAGTAGCCATCGACTTAATACGCTCAAATTCTTTTGCTTGTTCAACGCCTGTTGTATCTGCATAATGCCCAGTGTGTAGCTCAATAACTGGCGCGCCACATTCTTTAGCGGCATCAATTTGTACCTTTTGAGCATCAATAAACAGAGAAACAATAATCTTTGAATCAGCCAACTGTGCACAAACATCCGTCATTCTCGGTATTTGACCAGCAACATCCAAGCCACCTTCGGTAGTCAACTCTTCACGCTTTTCTGGTACCAAGCAACAGTCCTCAGGCTTAATTTTGCCTGCAATAGCAATCATCTCATCGGTAGTTGCCATCTCCAGATTCATTTTAGTGGTTAGCTTCTCACGCAAAATTTCAACATCTGAATCTTGAATATGTCGTCTGTCTTCACGCAAGTGCAGGGTGATACTATCTGCGCCAGACTGCTCACACAATAAAGCGCCCTCAATCGGTGAAGGATAGTTAGTGCCACGCGCTTGTCTAATGGTGGCAATGTGGTCAATATTAACGCCTAAATAAATACTCATAATGTTGTTATTTACTAAAAAATAAGGAGCGACTCTGCAAGGGTTTATTGCCTAACAACGGCTTTAACCTAAGTCGATTTAAATCTCTACAAGCCTTTAGCTGTTGCATATCAGGCATATTATCAAGGTCATCAGACAACAATTGCCTGATTAATTTTCCTGATATTTTACCCGTAACACTAGGAGTAAACCCACCCTGATGTTGATATTCATAAACACTATTTTCTTGTATTTCTTCACCATTTATATCGTATAAAAAATCAATACCATAACCCAATTCTTGTAGTAGGTTATTTTCAAATAAACGCAACAACCAATAATGAGACTGAGCATCAATCGCACTTAGCTGCCCAATAAATTCTTTGTAAATTTCAAACAATTCAGAATGTGGATCTTGCTCTTGCAATAGTCTTGAAATTAATTCATTGGCATACATACCTAAAATCAAACATTCGCCTGTTAGCTGTCTAGGGATGTCACTCACCTCCCAGTTATTTAGCCCTTTTAGCTCGCCTCGTCCACTATAAGATATATTTAAATGCTGAAAAACCTGAATGGGTGTTTTTGATTTTCTCAGACCACGGCCAACCAATCGGACTTTTCCATGCGCTTGGGTAAAAAAATCTAGTAGTAGTGATGAATCTTTAAAAGCTCTGCGATGAATCAAAAAAGCTGGTGTGAGATCAACTTTAGTCATACCCGAGTGAGGCTAGAGAGCGCTTGGAATCTGACCAACCAGTTGAAACCTTAACCCACAACTTTAAAAAAACCTTGCGATCTAAAAATCCTTCAATACTTTGACGTGACTCAGTGCCAATTTGTTTTAGCATTTCACCCTTGTTGCCAATTACAATATTTTTTTGCGATTCTTTTTCAACAAAAATTCTTGCTGCGATTCGCTGCATCTTACCGTCTAACTCATATTGCTCAATCTCTACTGTTAAATCATAAGGCAATTCATCTTCAAGATGACGCATCAGCTTTTCACGAATAAATTCTGCCACCACAAATTTTTCTGATCGATCAGTAATATAGTCTGCATCAAAGATCATAGGCCGCTCTGGCAAATGCTTTAACACCAAGTCTCTTAACGCATTAGTGTCTTTTTGCTTAAATGCAGATAGTGGAAATAAATCTGTTGGCTGATATTTGTGCGATATTTTCTCTAAAAATGGCAGCACTGCTTGCGGTGATGCCAATTTATCAATTTTATTAATACACATAACAACTGGCACATCGACTTGGCTCACATGCTCTAAAACACGCGCATCTTCCTTGGTCCATTTACCCGCTTCAACCAGCCATAAAATCATGTCTACGTCTTTAATACTTGAACTTGCAGCGCGATTCATGTAGGCATTAATAGCTTTCTTATTGCCAATATGAACACCGGGTGTATCCACAAACACCATTTGATAATCATCAGTCGTATCAATCGCATGAATACGGTGGCGTGTAGTTTGTGGACGGTGTGAGGTAATAGAGAGCTTTTGCCCAATAAGCTCATTAACCAAAGTAGATTTACCTACATTTGGACGACCAACAACTGCGATAAATCCTGCTTGAAATGCCATTATTTTTTCTCCTTAAGTTTTTCCAGCAAAATTTGTGCGCATGACTGCTCGGCGCGTTTAATACTTTTAGCATCTTGATCAACTTGAATATTCTGATCGGCCAAAAAGCAGTTAACCGTAAAAATGGCATTATGATCCTTGCCCACGGTCTTAATAAGCTCATATTTTGGCAAAGTATTATTGCGCTTTTGCAAATATTCTTGAAGTTGCGTCTTTGGATCTTTCAAGGAATCATTCGGATTAATGCCGTCGAGCAATTCTTTAAACAAATCTAGAATAACGGTATTAATAGTTTCCAAATCAGAATCTAGTAAGATAGCACCGAAAATCGCCTCAACTGCATCAGCCTGAATAGACTCACGTCGGTAACCACCACTCTTTAATTCTCCAGAACCTAAAATCAACACCTCGGATAAATTTAGCATAATGCCGAATTTTGCCAATGTTTGTCCACGCACTAGGTGTGATCTAAGGCGAGATAACTTTCCTTCTTCAACATAAGGAAAACGCTTGTATAACTCTCTAGAAATAACCAAGCCCAAAATACTATCACCTAAAAACTCAAGGCGCTCATTATTTTTCTTGCCCATGCTTCGATGCGTTAATGCAAGTGTTAATAGCGATAAATCTTTAAATTGATAGTTGAGTTTTTGTTGTAATTTTTCCATCTATAATGACGCAATAATAATTTATTACTTAGTTTGTATGTTTTGGCAAGAAGACACTAAAGAAGAACATTTTACGCTTCCTGAGGCTATTCAAGAGGTTAGCTTTAAAATCCAATCAAAAATACTACCCATGGATCATCATTTTTTACTGGCTGAAGCGCTGCTAAAACACTTACCTTGGCTGAGAGATGCTAATGCTGGCATTCATGATATTAGCGTAGCAGATGGCAATGGCTGGGAGCAAAATAAAGAAGGTGGATTTTACTACCCTTCAAAACGTTCTAAACTAACCCTGCGCATTCCTGCTGAGTATATCGAGACTACTAAAGCACTGAGCGGAAAAATACTAGATTTAGGCGATTATCAAATAACGGTGTCAAAATACATTGGCTCAAAATTATTAAGCGACATGCCGGTTTTATTTGCTAAGCAGGTTGCCTGCGAATCAAATCTTAGTGAGGATGATTTTTTAAGATTGTGCTTTGAACAACTGTCTGAATTAGGCATTCAGGTTAAAAAAATGATGGCCGGTTTAGAGGGTGCTATTCAAACTGATGCTGAAAAAATAATCACACGCTCTTTAATGGTGGCCGATCTTAAAAAAGATGAATCGGTCCTATTGCAAGAACAAGGCCTTGGCAATCATCGTCTATTAGGGTGCGGTTTGTTCATCCCTCAAAAAGATATTGAAACCATTGAAAGTTAATTCTAGACTTGTGTTGCTTAAGTTTTTAGACTAGAATCTTTAAATATCTATAAAAATACTCTGGGGAGAGGTTATGCGCATACTGTTTGCTGGTTTTTTACTCTTATTTTCAACTTGTAATTTTGCACATGAGCACGAACCTCAAGGGGATTACCTAGGCGCTAAAATTGTTGATGAATTGCCTAACTGGTTTAAAGCCACTTTTATGGATTTTTCTGAAGACTTGGAGGAGGCGGCCGATGAAGGTAAACATGTAATGATTTACTTTCATCAAGATGGCTGCCCTTATTGTGCAAAATTAGTACAAGATAATTTTCATGATAAAAAACTAGTCACTAAATTACAAACAAATTTTGACACCATTGAAACCAATATGTGGGGAGATCGCGAACTGGTTGATTGGCAAGGTAGGGAATTAACAGAAAAAGAATTTTCAACAAAAATGAAGGTTCAATTTACCCCTACCCTAGTCTTTTTAAACCCTAAAGGCGAAACCTTACTTAGGCTTAATGGCTATCAGTCCATTGAAAAAATGCATGCAACACTAGATTATATTGCTAATAAAACATACCTCAAGCAATCCTATGCTGACCACCTAAACAACCTAAAACAAAACAAAACAGGTGTACTAAACGCTCATTCTATTTTTGAATCTGGCCCACACATGCTAGCCAGAAATCAAGCCACGCCGGCAGAAAAATATTTAGCTGTGTTTTTTGAAGAGCCAAATTGCAAATCTTGTGATCACTTTCACCAAGAACTAATGCCATTAAAAGAAACGCAAGACCATTTAAGTCAAATGCAAGTAGTAAGATTTAATGCGCTGTCTGATGAAAAACTCATCACCCCTTCAGGTAAGCGCACCACAGCCAAAGATTGGTATGATGAACTCAATCTTACCTATAAACCTGCGATTGTATTTTTTGATAAAACCGGCGAAGAAATTATCAGACGAGATGCGTTTTTCAAAGCGTACCATACTCACGGCATCATGACTTATGTGCTCTCGGGATCTTACAAAACCCAGTCAAACTTTCAGCGCTACTTAGAAGATAAATCAGACAAGCTACGTGAACAAGGCATTACCGTAGATCTTTGGAAATAAGCCTAAATGAATAAAAAGCTAATTACTATGATAATGACTATGAAATTGAGAAGAGTAATGGTTAACTGTGTGGCTAATATCGACACTCTCACCCATTACTATTGCAATGATAGTTATCACTACAACAAACAATAATGCCAAAATAGCCAAAGCCACTATAGAAGCCAATGTCCATTTAATAATAAACCACACCATATTCCAAAATGGCATTTTGATACTGGTTACTTTTATTTCTTCTTGCATAATTTATCCTGCCAACTTTTGATGCACCAAGCCTAAATCAGACTTTTTTTACAAATTCCGATTTAAGTTTCATGGCGCCATGACCAGGGATTTTACAATCAATATTATGATCACCCTCAACCAAGCGAATGTTTTTAACCTTAGTGCCAACCTTAACAGCATTAGACGTACCTTTAATTTTTAGATCTTTAATCACGGCTACTGTATCGCCATCATTCAAAACATTGCCATTGGAATCTTTAACCACTTCCTCTTGCTCATTTAAATCATCTTGAGAAAATTCATGTGCACATTCGGGGCAAATAAAAAGATTACCATCTTCATAAATATATTCAGATTGGCATTGTGGGCAGTTAGGTAGACTCATATTTTTTTCCTTTTGAAAATTTACCTGAGCAGGCAAGGCCTGCTCAGCAATAAACTAAACAGTAAACGGGTATTTAATAGGGTTATGATGCTCGTAACCAACCAATTCAAAATCATCCATGGTTACCCAAGTTTCAAGATCTTCTAGGGTTTTAATTTCTGGGTTAATTTTAAGGCTTGGTAGAGCCAATGGCTCACGATCTACTTGCTGATTTTTAAAAATCTCTACTTGATTTTCGTACAAATGCACATTGGATAAATGGTGGCGCATTTTTTTAGCTTTTTTGCCTGTGATTTGTGCGGTAATCAGTAGTAAAAATGCCACCTGAAAATGATTAAACGGCTGACCCAATGCATAGTCTGAAGAGCGCTGATAACTCTCTAAATACAAATCATCACCGAGTAAATTAAAATGGTGCGTGTGCATGCATGCCGGCAAACAAGCTCTATGAATAAGATTTGGGTGGTTGAAAGTCATGATTTCACGCCTATCGTCTACACCTTTGGTTAAATCGTCTACAATTTTTTTGTACTGATCGAGTGGTTTGTCCTCTTCAATACCAGGAAAAGCACGCCCTATTACGCCGTAGCACATACCCATATCGTCCTCACCCTTACGATGTGGATTATCAAGCCATGCTTGATTGTCGTTAGCATTGGCATTCCAAGTATTACAACCTATTTCTCTAAACTGCGCCGCACTACCATAGCCACGAATATAACCAAGCATCTCAGCAATGGCTGACTTCCAAAAGAGTTTTTTGGTAGTAACCACTGGTACCGTTCCATCACTTAAGTCGTGCTCAAAAGTGGCGCCAATAATGCTTAGTGTGCGTTGACCAGTGCGCTTGTTTTCTAACCAAACACCTTCGTCTAGAATTCTTTTACCGATATCTATGTATGCTTTCATGCCTGCTGTTTGTTTGTTTTATAAAATAGGTAGATGCCTAATATTATCATTGGAAGGCTTAACAACTGCCCCATGGTTAACCAGTCAAATGCCAAGTAGCCCAATTGCACATCTGGCACTCTAACGAATTCAATGACAAATCTAAAGATACCATAGAAAATTAAAAATAAGGCTGATACTGACATTAGCGGTCGTGGCTTGCTACTAAACACCCAAAGAATGATGAACAGCACCAGCCCTTCTAGAAATGCCTCGTACAATTGTGATGGATAGCGAGTTAAATCCTGAGTTTGAATATACATACCCAGAGAACTGTCAGTAACCTTACCCCAAAGCTCGCCATTAATAAAGTTACCCAATCGACCAAATCCAAGCCCGAGTGGCACGAGTGGTGCAACAAAATCCATGGTAACAAAAAAAGATTTGTTGTGTTTTTGGTTAAATAAAACCATGGCTAACAACACACCTAAAAATCCACCATGAAATGACATGCCGCCACTTTGAATGGCAAAAATTGAAAGTGGATCAGATATGAAAGTAGATAAACTATAAAACAACATATAGCCTAAACGACCCCCAATAACAACACCAATAGCACCATAAAAGATCATATCTTCTATTTGCTGAGAGTTCCAATGGTTGGACTTTTTAGCGCGATAATTAGCTAAAAAATAAGCGGCTAAGAATGCCAGAAGGTACATTAACCCATACCAGTAAACTTGAATAAAACCTAAATCTAGTGCGATAGGATCAATAGTTGGATAAGTCATTACTGATTGAAATGGTGTGCTTGAGGTGATTCGAACACCCGACATTTGGCTTCGGAGGCCAACACTCTATCCAGCTGAGCTACAAGCACTTAAACAGAATGGAAATAATGGAATGCTTTATAAATCGTCAGCCGTACAAAAAACCGCTTGCATATTTTCAACCAATTTAAGAATTTTTACATCTTTAACCTTGCACAAAATCTTATTGCCATCACGTCTAGATTCAACAATTTCTTTGGTCCTTAAGATATCAATATGTTGAGAAATGTTTGATTGTGAAGATCCTACCTGTTTAACAATTTCTAATACGGGTAGTTCATCATTCTTAAGTGCACATAAAATCTTTAAACGCAATGGATGAGCCATCGCTTTTAATGCCTTAGTTGCCTTTTCAATATCTTCTTCTTTTTCTAATAAAGTCATGTCACTCATAATTTCTTCTCGTTTTAGTTCTGTGGCTAATTAAAGTCTGCCTAGCATACCGTATACACCATATCTTCTTAGTTTAATTAACACCATCTTTTGATAGTAATTAATCAAACTGTCGTTATTTAGTACAATATCAGCAATTTTCCACTGCTGGTCAGCTGTTTGATGAAAAACTAGATCTATGAACATGCCATATGAATAATAACCGTTTACTTTTAATTTCACAGCAATTGTGCCACCAATCATTGGGCGAGCCGAGATAAATTGAAAAGAAGTAGATCTGGTTTGAGTTAATCTTGACAACAATGAGGCGACAATATTTTGCTTAATTTTGGTAGCGAAATAAGCCTGCTCTTCTTGGCCTAATTGGATGTTGCTAACCAACAGCACTTCATTGGCAATATGATCAAAATCAAATAAAGGTGCAACTTCCGTTTGAATTAACTGACCAACTAGTTGTGGAGAGTAAGTTGCAACAGTGGTTAATTGATTAAGTTTAACAATGGCAGTTTGAATGGTTTTAACAGGACCTAAAGGCTGTTTAACGGTAGTAGATTCAGCCGATTCAGTGGCTGTTTGGTCATTTGATTCTGATGCAATTTCAGTATTATCTTGCGAGGTATTTTCAATTGCCTCTTGTGCATAACTTAATGCCGATAAAGACAATAAAAACGCCAACAACCCTACATTCAATCTTCTCATTTTTTCTCCATTTAATAAAAACAAAACCAAGTAAAATCTGAAACAATAATTCTTGTTTTCACAGTATTATATTTTAACTTTGTATAAGCAAATAACTATATTATGACTTTCTTCAATTTTTTTAAAAAACCATTGACTTTGGTACTCTTTACACTCTTTTCTAGCCTTTCTTGGCAGCTAAACGCAGAAACAGCAGCTGAAAAACAACGATTAGAGGCCTTTTTTAAAGATTTAGAAGCGTTTACAGTTGTATTTAGTGATATTAAACAACTGTATGTTGATGATGTTGAAAATAAGGAATTATTTGATAATGCCATCAAAGGCATGGTAAGCGGACTTGATCCACATTCGGTTTACCTTGAACCTAAAGAGCAAAAAGACTTGATGGAAAGTGCCTCTGGAAAATTTGGTGGCTTAGGTATTGTTATCAGCAAGAAAGATGATGGTATACAAGTTATCTCACCCATTGATGATACACCCGCCTACAAAGCTGGCATTCAGGCAGGTGATTTAATTGTAAAAATCGGCGACAAGCCAGTACGTGGCATGACACTTGAAGATGGGGTTGATTTGATGCGTGGTGAGCCGGGCACTAAAATAAAAATCACTGTACTGCGTAAAAAACAATCCCCTTTTGAGGTTGAAATTACACGTGAAATTATCACCATTGTCACTGTTAAAGGCTATTTACTAGAAGATAACATTGGCTATGTTCGAGTATCAAGCTTTCAAGGGCCGACTGCTGAACTACTAAAAGAAACGATTGCTAAACTGGTTAAAGAAAATGGCAATTATTTAAAATCTTTAATTTTAGATCTTCGCAACAATCCTGGTGGCGTACTAAATGGTGCGGTTGATGTTTCCAATCTATTTATTGATGAAGCTGGATTAGTGGTTTATACAGAAGGTAGAATTCCCAGCTCAAATTTAAAATTTAAAACAGAGCGTGGCGACATATTGCTTGGATCGCCAATGGTAGTATTAATTAATGAAGGCTCTGCCTCTGCCTCAGAAATTGTGGCTGGCGCCTTACAAGATCACAAACGTGCCATTGTTATGGGTAGCACCTCTTTTGGCAAGGGCTCGGTACAAACAATTATTGAGCTTGATAAAGGTTACGGACTTAAGGTAACCACGGCGCGCTATTACACACCAAGTGGTCGATCCATTCAAGCCAAAGGCATTATTCCTGATATTGAACTTAAAAATATCAGTCTTGAAAATGAAAAAGAAGCCTCTATTGTTGACATCAAGGAAAATGATTTAAATGGCCATTTGATCGAAGAGAATCCAACCAATATGTCTAAAGATGAGATTATCGAGTCACAAGAAAAAAATCAAGCCTCGCTTGACAAAACAGCTATTGAAAAATTAAAGAAAGATTATTTTGTTCATGAGGCAACCAATCTTTTAAAAGCACTAACAGTGTTAGGTAAATAATTAATGGCAACAACGCTGGCAATAGCTAATCAAAAAGGTGGTGTGGGTAAAACCACTACAGCAGTTAATCTGAGTGCAGCACTCAAAGCAATTAAAAAACGTGTACTATTGATTGACATTGACCCACAGGGCAATGCTACCATGGGCTGTGGTGTGGATAAATACATGCTGGATAATTCTATTTGTGAATTACTACTAGATGAATGCAGTATCAACAAAGCCATTGTTCATGTTGACGAGTCGGGTATTGATGTACTTGGCGCTAATACTGATTTAATCGCTGCAGAAGTGGCTCTATTGCGCGGCAAAAACTCTGAATTTAAGCTTAAAAAAGCCATTAATTCTGTTGCTAGCCAATATGATTATGTCATTATTGACTGCCCGCCTTCGCTCAACATGCTGACCATTAATGCCTTTACCGCCGCTGACGGCATTATCATTCCCATGCAGTGTGAATACTATGCATTAGAAGGCTTGAGTGCTCTCATGCAAACCATTGAAAAAATCAAATCAACCACCAATCCAGAGTTGGAAATAACTGGCTTGGTTAGAACCATGTACGACACGCGCAACAATTTATCTAACGAGGTATCTATTCAATTGCAGCAATTTTTCTCACACAAAGTATTCAAAACCATTGTACCGAGAAATGTAAAATTAGCTGAGGCACCAAGCTTTGGCCAAGATGCTATTAGCTATGCACGCTCATCCAAGGGTGCAATTTCTTATATATCCTTAGCTAGTGAAGTGCTAAGAAAAACATCAATTAACTAAATTATTATGGCAAAAATTTCAAAATTAGGTCGTGGACTAGACATCTTGCTAGGCCAAACAGGTGACAACAATAACGCACAAAATAGCAACGAAAATATGAAGCTATTGGGCGTTGAAAATCTTCAGCGTGGTAAATTTCAACCCAGAGATGATTTTGATGCCGACGCTCTTAACGAGCTTGCCAATTCCATCACCTCACAAGGTGTTATCCAGCCTTTGGTTGTGCGCAAAATCACTTATGACAAATACGAAATTATTGCCGGCGAGCGTCGTTGGCGTGCAGCTCAAATTGCAGGGCTTGCCGAAGTGCCGGTTATTATTCGTGAAATTGACGACCAAGTAGCGCTAGCGATTGGTCTAATTGAAAATATTCAGCGTGAATCATTAACCCCACTTGAAGAAGCAAAAGCTTTGCAACAATTAATTGACGATTTTAAAATGACTCATGAGGAGGTCTCTCATGTGGTGGGTCGCTCAAGATCCAGTGTAACTAACTTGATTCGTTTATTGCAATTAGGCGAAGAAACTAAATCCTTATTAAACCAAGGGAAAATTGAGATGGGTCATGCTCGCGCATTACTCCCTTTAAGTGATGAAAACCAGCTAATGGTAGCCAATCAAGTCATTGCCAAATCTTTGTCAGTGCGACAAACAGAAGAGTTAGTTAAGCGTGTGCAAAACCCAAAAACTAAAACCACTTCAACCGTTGATCCGCACCTTTCCGAGCTAATGAAATCGTTATCAAAAACTCTAGATTCCAAAACAGAGATTAAAGCAACGGGCGACAAAGGCAGAATCATCATTCACTTTAAATCTGAAGATGAACTAACCAATATCTTAAAACATATTAAATAATCACCGTACTAATCAAAACCGCCAATACGATTAAACTTTAATGAATCGTCGTAGTGCATCCAAATACCAAAAGCTTTACCAATAATATAACTTTCTGGCACAAATCCCCAGAAGCGCGAATCACTGCTACGTGAGCGATTATCACCCATTACAAAATAATGTCCTTCTGGCACCACTGCCTTTACCCCTCTTGAAGCTTGACTAGGATCAAGCAAGATATCATGTGGATTTTCCTTAATTAACTCTCGTTTATGCTTAAAGCCTGTCATCCCTGCGCCTGATTCAACACCTTGATAATCAGCATAATCTTCATAGGTAATCTTTTCACCATTGACACGCAAGACATCTGCATGATAGATAATCTCATCTCCAGGAACACCAACAACACGCTTAATAAAATCAGCTCCTTGATATTTACTATTTTTTTCGTAATTTGGGTAGCGAAAAACAACCGCATCACCTCGTTGAGGTTTTTTGAATTCTATAATTTTTTTATTTAAAACAGGAATACTAATGCCGTAATCAAACTTTGACACCAAAATAAAGTCACCGGTTAATAAAGTTGGCATCATGGAATTTGATGGAATTCTAAAAGGTTCAACAACAAAACCTCGAAGCATAAATACCAATAACAACACTGGGAAAAATTCAGCTGACCATTGAACAATCTTTGGACGATTTAAATATTTTTCGTTTTTATTAAAACGCAAAAACATCACAAAATATACAAATTTAGTGAATCCTGTTTTATCAGGTGCTGGATGCGGAAACTTTTCACCTTTGTTAAAAAATAAATGATCCAAGCTCACAATTAGAAAAGCACTGATTAAAAATAAAGCCAAATACGAGGAAACATCCCAAGCAAAGAACGGTGATGCATTTTCAAGTGTCATAATTCAATATCCATAGAAAAAAAAGGTTCAATAAAACGTTGTTATTATATAATAACTTCTTTTTATAGTTTTTCACATTGGAGGAAATACAATGGCATTAGCAGATTTAGAAAGAGATGGTCACGGTTACTTAGCGGACCTTACACAATGGAATGAAGATATTGCACAAGAATTAGCAGCAGAAGAAGGCATTGAGCTAACTGCTGAAAGCTTTAAACTAATCAACTTCCTGCGTGAAGAATACATTAACAACAATGCTAATCAGCCAAACGAACGCAACATGGTTAAAGGTTTGAAATCTGATTGGGAAGGAAAACTAGATACTAAAGCCTTATACAAATTATTCCCTAAGGGTCCTGCTAAGCAAGCTGGTAAAGTAGCTGGCCTTCCAGAAACTAGACGTAAGGGTGGTTACTAAGCATTAGCTTATAATCAAAAAAAAGGCGCTCATTGAGCGCCTTTTTTAATGCCTATCGTTTTTACACTTCTACAATACTCATACCAGCCGAATTGGCCAATTCAACAAAATTTGGAAAGGACGTCATAACATTGTCAACACCATTAATTTCAATTGGGTGATCACAGCGTAATGAAGCTATAGCAAATGACATAGAGATACGATGATCATGATGTGATTCAATCATAGCAGTTGGCTGCTTAAATGCGCCGCCTTGGATTTTAATACCGTCTTCTAGTACTTTATTTTCAATGCCTAGAATGGTTAGTCCATCTGCCATTACTTGAATGCGATCTGATTCCTTAACGCGCAATTCTTTGGCGCCGGTTAACACGGTTTCACCTTTGGCACAACTCGCTGCAATAAACACCGCAGGGAACTCATCAATCGCCAATGGCACAAACTCCTCTGGGATATTAATACCTTGCAATTCAGAAGACCGAATACGAATATCAGCTAACAACTCACCACCAATTTCACGCTCATTAGACAGTGTTAAATCTGCACCCATCAACTGCAAAATATTAATCACACCGGTGCGAGTTGGATTAATATTAACACCTAATAAAGTTACATCTGCTTTCGGCGCGATAGCTGCTGCCACCATAAAAAATGCAGCCGATGAAATATCACTTGGCACTTGAATTTCGGTGGCTGTTAATGACCCACCTCCGGTCAAACACATTTGGTTGTTAATGACTCGCACCTCATAACCCAGCCCCGTCAACATACGCTCAGTATGATCACGCGTTGGCGCTGGCTCTGTGACACAAGTATTACCCTGAGCATATAACCCTGCCAATAAGATACACGACTTCACTTGTGCAGAGGCTACCGGCAAATTATAATGAATGCCTGTTAATGTTTGACCACCGGTAATTTTTAGAGGCGGTCTACCTTCGTCACTATCGATCACCGCACCCATGTCACGCAAAGGGTTAATCACACGCCCCATTGGGCGTTTTGATAAAGACTCATCGCCAATCAATTCACAATCAAAATCTTGAGCGGCAAGAATACCCGACATTAGCCTAATTGAGGTACCAGAATTTCCTAAATCTAGTGGCTCTACTGGTTTTTTTAGGCCGTTAATACCAACACCATGAATAGTAACTTTGTCACCTTCACGCTTAATTTCAACACCCATCGCCTGAAAAGCCTTTAAAGTTGACAGGGCATCTTCGCCTTCTAAAAAGCCGCTCACCTTAGTAACACCATCACTCAAAGAGCCCAGCATGATTGAACGGTGAGAGATTGACTTATCTCCTGGAACTTTTAAATCTCCCGACAACGCTGTTGCTGGATTTGCAATAAATTTACTCATATTTTTCTTAGTCTTTCAACCAATCATCGCGTGCAGATTTTGCCTTGAAGAATAATTGCTCCAACGCCTCTGATTGATTATTTTTAATTAAATTAGATAAGTTTTCCAAACGCGCTTGATAGCCCTCAATGTGCTTAACAATTTGCTCCGGATTGTTAATACAGATATCACGCCACATAACAGCGTCACTCGAGGCAATGCGTGAAAAATCTTTAAAACCACCTGCTGCATAATGACACGCTTGAGGATTGCTACTAACCAGGTAATCCATTAATGAAAATGCCAACATATGCGGCAGATGCGAAGTCATAGCTAACAAATCGTCATGCTTATTAGTATTCATAATCTCCACCTCTGCACCCACACTCTCCCATAAATCACTCACAATAACAACAGAAGCTGTATTAGCACTCTCTTCAGGGGTGATAATAACGCGCTTATTATTAAATAAAGTTGCGTCTGCCGCCTCAACACCGCTTTGCTCTTTGCCAGCAATTGGATGTGCCGGAATAAAGTTTTCTGGCATTGTGCTAAACACTTGTTTTGCAATGTTAACCACACTGCCCTTCGTGCTGCCAACATCACTAATAATCATTTGCTCAGTAATATGAGGTTTGATTAAATTTAACACAGACTCAAAACTATTAACTGGCGTTGCAATTAACACCATATCAACACCAGCCAATGCTTGAGCAATATCTAAAGAATATTCATCAATAACGCCCAGATTTTGTGCTTTGATTAAGCTTGACTCGTTTCTACCAAAACCAACAATTGTATTGACCTGATTGGCTTGCTTTAAACCTACTGCAAAAGACCCGCCAATTAAACCGACACCGATAATACAAATTTTATTCATCATAAAACTGACTCTAATGCATCAAGAAAATCGGAAACTTCTCTAGAAGTGCCAATCGACACTCTTAGATAGTTTTTCATCTCAACCGGTCGAACAATAAAGCCAAGTTCCAATAATTGCTGATATAACTTCGGCGCATCATCCACTTTAACAGCAATAAAATTTGCCGCGGAAGGAATATACTTTAAGCCCAGCTTATCAAAACCAGTGGCCAGTTGCTTTAAACCATTCTTATTAGCGATCACTGAACGAACCAAGTGCGACTGATCGCCAAGTGCGGCAATTGCCGCCACCTGAGCTACATGATTAACATTGAATGGCTGACGAATACGATTAATGTAATCAGCAATTTTACTGCTCGATAGTGAATAACCTACACGTAAACCTGCCAAGCCATAGGCTTTAGAAAAAGTACGTGTAATAATTAAATTATCAAATTCTTTAAGCCAGTTAATAGCCAAATCATCTTGATCTAGATATTCAACATAAGCCTGATCAAGCACTACCGCAATTGAATTTGGTACACGTGATAAAAACCCGTGGATTGACTCATTATCCAATAAAGTGCCCGTTGGATTGTTCGGATTAGCGATAAATATCAGTTTAGTATTGTCAGTAATAGCTAATAACATCGCCTCTAAATCATGACCAAAATTTTTAGATTTGGTAACCACTGCCTGCGCACCAAGCGCTTGAGTGACTAGTGGATAAACCACGAATGCGAACTCTGAAAATATCACCTCATCCTGACTCTGGCACACATAGGCCTTAGCAATTAATTCTAAAATATCATTCGAGCCATTACCTAAAGTAATTAAATCAATAGCCACATCTAAGTGATTACTGATCGCTTGCTTAAGTTCAAAACCATTACCATCAGGATAACGATCAACCTCTGTAACCGCTTGCTGCATGGCTTCCAAGGTTTTTTGACCAATGCCTAGTGGATTTTCATTACTGGCCAGTTTGACCACATGATCAAGCCCTAATTCACGTTGTAATTCGCTAATTGGCTTACCACCCTGGTAAGGATTCAGGGATTTGATACTATCGCAAACACTCATAATACAGCTACTGGGTATGAGCCTAATACATCCACCTTTAATACTCGTTTCTCAACTTCTACTAAGGCACTTTTAACTTTTTTATCGTCTTGATGGCCCTCAATATCAATTAAGAATAAATACTCCCACTTAACACCCGGAATCGGATGGCGAGCCAATTGCATCATGTTAATACCTTGATCTTTAAACGGCTCAAGTAAATCAAATAATGCACCTGATTCATGCTTGGTAACTACCAAGATGGAGGTTTTATCTTCGCCTGATGGCTCAACCGACTCCTTGCTAAGGATTAAGAATCTAGTGGTATTACCTGTTTTATCTTCAATATTTTTTGCAATACGCTCCAAACCGTACAAACTAAGTGCTGCTTCTGAGGCGATGGCAGCGGCACCAATTTCATCCTTAACCATGCGCGCTGCTAGTGCGTTAGAAGCAACTGCCTTTAACTGGGCATTAGGATAATGATTGGCTAGCCAACGCTGACACTGATCAAGTGCCTGTTGATGTGCATAAATAACTTTAATTTCTGCCGATTGATCAACGCTCATTAACTGGTGCTGGATTGAAATTTCCACCTCGCCGCACACTTTAAGATCTTGTGAATAAAGCATATCCACTGTACCACCAATCACCCCATTAGAAGAGTTTTCAATTGGCACCACACCATAATGCGCATTGCCTTTTTCCACTTGATGAAAAATCTCATCAATACTAGCACAGTCAAGTGTTGACACTGCATGACCAAAATGTTTGAGTGCCGCTTCTTGGGTAAATGTCCCTTCTGGGCCTAAATAGGCAATATTAAGTGGTTGCTCCAAGGCAAGGCAAGCTGACATAATTTCACGGAAAATATGCGCCATATCTTTATCTTTTAACTGGCTTTCGTTTCGCTCAATGATTGAGCGCAATACTTGTGCTTCACGCTCTGGTCGATAAAAAACACTATTAACATCATCTGCTTTTTTTACTTCGGCAACTTCACCCGCCAAATCAGCACGCTTACCAATTAACGCCTGAACCTCTCTATCCAGTGCGTCAATTTCAACTCGTAATTCTGTTAGTGTTTTTTTACCCATGTTGCTTCTCAAAATCAGCCATAAATTCTATTAATGCATCCACACCACTCTCAGGCATGGCATTGTAAATGCTAGCGCGCATACCGCCCACAGACTTATGCCCTTTTAATGCTAATAAGTTAGCATTATAAGACTTTTCCAAGAACATTTTGTCAAGACTATCATCGGCAAGAATAAATGGCACATTCATCCATGAGCGATATTTAGGATTAACTGGATTTGAATAAAAATCAGAACCATCAATTGCTTGATAAAGTTTATTTGCTTTGCGTTCATTGGTGCTTGCCATAGCGCCAATACCACCTTGACCTTTCAACCATTCAAATACACGTCCTGCTGCATACCATGGAAAAGTTGAGGGTGTGTTATACATTGAATCATTATTAGCTTGTGTTGCGTAATCAAACAATACAGGCTGCTTTGGCACAACTTCACCAATTAGATCTTCACGAACAATAACGATGGTCAGCCCCGATGGACCAATGTTTTTTTGTGCACCTGCATAAATTACCCCAAATTTTGACACATCAATCTCACGTGACAAAATGGTTGATGACATATCGGCCACAATCGGCATATCCACTTCAGGAATAAAATCAAACTCTAACCCAGCAATGGTTTCATTAGGCGTGTAATGCAAGTAGGCCGAATCTTTATCAATATTCCAATTTGAAAAATTCTCAATATCAGTAAATTTATTAGCCGTACTGTCTGTGCAAATATTCACATCGCAATAGCGCTGAGCCTCAGCAATTGCTTTAACTGACCAATGCCCAGTATTAGCATAGCTTACTTTAGTTTTTCCACGTAGTAAATTAATCGGTACCATTGAAAACTGCGCCGACGCCCCACCTTGTAAAAACAACACTTTGTAATTATCAGGAATGTTCATTAAATCGCGTAAATCTTGCTCGGCTTTTTGTGCCACATGCATAAAATCAACACCGCGATGAGAGATCTCCATAACTGAAGCTTTGGCATTACCATACTCAATCAATTCATCTTGAATTTGTTTAAGCACTTGCTTAGGCAGCATAGCAGGCCCTGCACTAAAATTATAAATCTCACTCATTAGTAATATCCTTTAAACAAATCTCAAAAAATTTCAATTTATTTTACTTTAATATCATTTAGATTTTTGCTTGAAACACGCTTAGCGATATTGGCAAATTCCTTAATATAACCAAGCTCTTTGTCAGCACTACGAACAGCCAAATATAGCGTACGCCATACGCCATTTTTTCCTAAAGATTTCAAACTGACTTTGGATTTTTGCTCGTCTGTTAACGCCCATTGTGGCATGGTTGCAATGCCCTGGTTGTTAAGCACAAGCTGCATCATCATCAGTGGTAATTCCACTTTTCTAGTGTTTTTGGGTGAAATCTTAGCTGGCATTAAAAAATAATTAAACACATCCAATCGGTCATAGCTCACTGGGTAAGTAAGTAGTGTTTGATCTTTAACATCTTTAGGAATTAAATGCTGCTTGCTAGATAATGGATGATTTTTTGACATCACCATCAGCATTTGATAATCAAATAATGGAAAATATTCAAACTGTTTATTTTGAATTGGATCCGAAGTAACCACCATATCTACATCATAATTCTTCAGCGCATCCATTGGTTCAAAACTAAATGCTAAAGATAAATCAAAATCAACCTTGGGTTGTTTTTCTCTAAATACATCTAATGTAGGTATCAGCCAATCAAAACAACTGTGACACTCAATAGCAATATTTAATCGCCCACCTTCAGAGTGAATAAGTTGCTTTTCTGCAATCTCAATACGAGGCAATACCTCATTTGCAAGATCTAACAACTTCTGGCCTTGCGGTGTCAACTTAAAAGGGTCTGAATGACGCACAAAAATTGAACCATCAAGCAAATTTTCCAATTTTTTTATTTGGTGCGATAAAGCAGATTGGGTTACAAACAAACTATCAGCTGCGTCTGATACATTACCTTGTTTATATAGCGCTTGAACTAGTTTTAAATGCGATGTTTCAATCATGAGTTATATTAATAAATTATATGAATATTATTATATAGATTAATATTATCAAAACATTATAATATGCACTAATTGATTATGGAAGTGGGTGTAAATCTCACACTGTCCTCGCAACGGTATTTTTCTAAAAAGAAATCAGTCCGATACATAATCTTTTTTTAAATCTCACGAAGGATGATCATCATGAATATCAAACAGCTATCTTTAGCAGCTAGCATTACAGCGCTTACTTTTTCTACAGCTACCAATGCGGTACTAGGCCCTATTCCTATTTATCTAAAACCTACAAAGATTAGTGCAAACCAGTTTAATGGTTTTGACACTAATGCGACATTTTCTACAGAAATATACTCATCTAAAGATATAAGAGAGTCTGGATCAACTAATCTTTATGATTTTTTAAGCAATAACACTTCAATAACAATTACGCCAAATTCTGGAAATAGATTTTCACAAAAAATAGACATGCGAGGATATGGTACAACTAACGGGCATAAAAACGTTGTTATTACTGTAGATGGCATAAAACTAAATAATCACACCTCATCATCTCAACCTATTGGTAATATCATTTTGGGAAATATTGAAAGAATTGAAATTACCAAAGGTAGTGGTTCAGTGGTTTATGGTGATGGCGCTATGAGTGGCTCTATTCATATTTTTATGAAAGAAAATTACAACTCGCATGTAACACTAGAATCTGGTAATTATGGATTAAAAAACAAATCTATTTCAACAAGTTCACAATCTAATGGGTTAAATATTAACGCATCCTTTGAAACTCAAGAAAAAGGTGGTTATGCTGTTTCTGATTCTACCGGAAACAAAGACTGGGGTGAGCAAACCAACAAAGAAGTAAATCTAAAACTTGATACGACTAATAATGCACAAATTCAATTGTCACTAAAAAATAACAATAGTGATTACAGATACCCAGAATATCAAACTATTTCTCAATTCAACTCCAACCCAACTCAAAATGGAACTGGAAATAATTATGCCCATTCAGTTGTTAATTCTGACAGTTATGTATTAGAATTTAATAACAAAATCAACGATTATTTATCTATTGACATTAAAACTACAAAGGAAGAAAAAGAAAGTGAAACTACTTTTTACTGGGGTTCTGGCGGTGTAAAAAAGGACAAAAAATCAAGTAATGCCATTGTCTTTAAATATATTAATGATAGTCTTACAATTGACTCGGGATATTCCAAATTGTATGGTGAAAGAAAAGAAAAGTCATTTGGATCCTCTACTTTTGATAAGTTGACAACAAAAGATAATAAAGGTTATTTCATTCAAGCAAGTCAACTAGTTAATAATACAACTTATGTTGCCGGGTATAGAAATGAAGATGTAGATTATTTCTACAACAAAACATCTGCAACTGGAAATCATGATCTAACAGCATATAATCTAGGCATTAACAAAGAGTTGAATGATAATCTATCAGTATTTTCAAACTACAATAAAGCATTTCAAGCCTACGATATAAACACTGCATTTAAGTACACCGGAGCCCCAACGTTCGATAATACTTTTGATGGATTTCTTAAGCCAATGACAGCCAAAACTCTAAATGTCGGCCTTAACCACACCAACCAAAACAGCAAAACAAAAATAACATTATTTAGATCAAACTTAAATAATGAAATATATCTTCACAAACAAAATGCTAACGATCTTGGAACAAACTCAAATCTGGACAAATCTCATAAAACTGGGCTTGAGATTGACACTAAATACATTGTAAACCCTAAAACCACTGTTGGCATAAACTACAGTTATATAGACGCAATTATTGATTCTGAGAATTTAACTGAAGATAGAGGGTCTTTTAATGGAAAAACCTTACCAGGAGTTTCAAAAAATACAATTGCTACCAATATAAAATATAAGCCGGATGATAAATCAACATTTGTATTAAAACATACTTATAGAAGCAAAGCTTTTGCAGAAGAGGATTTTTCCAATACCAATACAGAAAAAACCAAGGCATTTAATTCTACTGATTTAAACTACACTTACAACTACTCTAAAGATGTTGAATTTTCCCTAGATATTGAAAATTTATTTAAGAGAAAGCACGCTACGTTGTTAGGAGATTATAATTCCACTGGAGGAAATGTAGTTTACCCTGCAAGTTTCACTCGAAATATTAAAGCAGGATTGACTTATAAATTCTAAACGAACTTTACTCTCTTGGAGTAGTGGCAAAGATAGTGCTTACGCTTTGCACTTACTCCTTAAAGATCCGAGTATTGATCTTATAGGCCTTTTTACAACGGTCAATAAAGAATTTGATCGAGTAGCTATGCACGCTACCCGTATTAAACTATTAAAGCAACAAGCAGATGCATGTGGATTGCCATTACATATTATTGAAATTCCATTTCCTTGTTCAAATACTGATTATAAAAAAATCATGACAGAGTTTGTAGTTAAGATTCAAAATGATAATATTGAGGCCGTGGCTTTTGGAGATTTGTATTTAGAAGATATTCGTGATTATCGAATTGCACAAATGCAAGGTACAGGCATTGAAGCAATATTTCCTTGCTGGGGAATTGATACCAAAGAACTTTCTCAATCAATTATCGATATTGGCATTAAAGCTAATATCACTTGTATCGACCCTAAACAAATATCGCCTGATTTTGCTGGGCGTGTTTTTGATCAGAGCTTGTTAGAGTCATTACCAAGTAGCGTTGACCCTTGTGGAGAAAATGGTGAGTTTCACACCTTTGTGCATGATTCGCCCGATTTTAAAAATCCAATCAAAATTAAAAAAGGCGAAACAGTCGAACGTGATGGCTTTATTTTTACTGATTGGCTATAATTAAACAAACAGCAGGAGAATTAAATGATAGATCGAATTAATAAAACCAAAACAATTTTTGCCG
>ENA-UZXC01001103-UZXC01001103.1-metagenome-genome-assembly--contig:-Day-2-25m-contig-1103_pt1 | contig 46473 bp, 50 predicted proteins | sample MGYA00260340_ERZ794900 | MGnify/ENA metagenome assembly ERZ794900 | reverse complement strand
CGTTTACATGGGGTTTGGTTCTTTCAAATTTTTCTTTTGACATTGTAAATACTCCTTACTTGTTTAATTTTTCAATTACTTCATCTGCAACATTCTTCGGTGCTGCTGTGTACTTTGAGAATTCCATCGAATAGCTTGCGCGTCCTTGTGTTGCTGAACGCAAGTCGTTTGCATAACCAAACATCTCTGCTAATGGAACATCTGCTTTTAGTTGCTTGCCGTTAGGAAGATCTTCCATGCCGCCTACTAATCCACGACGACGGTTAAGGTCACCCATAACATCACCCATGTACTCTTCTGGTGTAACCACTTCAACAGCCATCATTGGCTCAAGTAGTTGAGGGTTGGCCATTCTAACACCTTCTGCTAAACACTTAGAAGCGGCAATCTTAAAGGCCATTTCATTCGAGTCAACATCATGGTAAGAACCATCATAAACTGTTACTTTCACATCTACTAATGGGAAGCCGGCCAATACACCGTTTTCCATTTGCTCTTGAACACCTTTGTCAACCGCAGGGATGTATTCCTTAGGAATAACGCCACCTTTAATTTCGTCAACAAATTCATAACCTGCGCCAGCCTCTTGAGGCTCAATACGTAGATAAACATGTCCATATTGACCACGACCACCTGATTGCTTAGCAAATTTATGCTGATGCTCAACCATTGATGTAATTGCTTCACGGTAAGATACTTGCGGCGCACCAACGTTACATTCTACGTCGAATTCACGCTGCATACGATCTACAATAATATCAAGGTGTAATTCACCCATACCAGCAATAATTGTCTGGCCTGACTCTTCATCAGAAGACACACGGAACGAAGGATCTTCAGCAGCCAACTTACCAAGCGCAATACCCATTTTCTCTTGGTCGGCTTTAGTCTTAGGCTCTACCGCTAATGCAATTACTGGCTCAGGGAATTCCATTCTTTCTAGAACAATCTTCTCTTTAAGGTCACACAATGTGTCACCCGTTGTAACGTCTTTTAAGCCAATCGCAGCTGCAATATCGCCAGCACGAACTTCTTTAATTTCTTCACGGTCGTTAGAGTGCATTTGCACCATACGGCCAATACGCTCTTTCTTGCCTTTTGATGAATTGTAAACAAAATCACCCGCTTTAAGCACACCTGAATAAACACGGAAGAATGTTAATGTACCAACAAATGGGTCGGTTGCAATTTTAAATGCTAACGCTGAGAATGGCTCATCGTCATCAGCGTTTCTTGGTGCACGAGTTTCATCTGCATCGTCAAGAATACCTTCAATAGCATCAACCTCAAGAGGAGATGGCATGTACATAATAATCGCATCCAATGCAGCTTGTACACCTTTGTTCTTAAAGGCAGAACCACAGAACATTGGAATAATTTCATTATTAATAGTTTGAGTGCGGATACCCTCTTTAATCTCATCAGCTGATAATTCACCTTCTTCTAAGTATTTTTCCATTAACTCTTCAGAAGCTTCAGCGGCAGATTCAATCATGAATTCGCGCTTTTCTTCAGCAAGATCTTGAAGATCCGCAGGGATATCAAGGGCTTCATAAGTTGCGCCTTGGTCTGCTTCATTCCAGTAGATCGCCTTCATAGTGATTAGATCTACCACACCTTTAAAGTCTTCCTCAGCACCAATAGCAATTTGCATTGGCACTGGGTTTGCACCTAGGCGTGTTTTAACTTGATCACATACGCGCAAGAAATCTGCACCAGCACGGTCCATCTTATTAACAAAACCAATACGAGGAACGTTGTATTTATTTGCTTGACGCCATACTGTCTCAGATTGAGGCTCAACACCACCAACTGCACAGAATAATGCCATTGCACCGTCTAATACTTTTAATGAACGCTCAACTTCAATCGTAAAGTCTACGTGTCCCGGTGTGTCAATAATATTGATACGGTGCTCATCAAATTGATTGTCCATACCTTTCCACATACAAGTGGTTGCAGCAGAAGTAATGGTAATGCCACGCTCTTGCTCTTGCTCCATCCAGTCCATGGTTGCACCACCATCATGAACCTCACCAATTTTGTGAGTACGGCCCGTGTATAAAAGAACACGTTCTGTCGTAGTAGTTTTACCAGCATCAATGTGCGCCATAACACCGACATTGCGGTAGCGACTAAGGGGGTGATTTCTTGCCATCTTCTTAAATCCTTTTGGTTACCAGCGGAAGTGAGCAAACGCTTTGTTTGCTTCAGCCATTCTGTGAGTATCTTCTTTCTTCTTAAATGCAGTGCCACGGTTTTGAATCGCGTCTAACACTTCGCCTGCTAATCTAAGCTTCATGCCTTTTTCACCACGCTTACGTGATGCTTCAATAATCCAACGCATGGCTAGGGCAATTTTACGCTCAGCTCTTACTTCGATTGGCACTTGGTAAGTTGAACCACCAACACGGCGAGATTTAATCTCAACCTGTGGTCCGATATTATCTAAGGCTTGTTTGAATACTTCAATTGGCTCAGCATTACCTTTAGCTTCAATTGTATCTAACGCATCATAAACGATCTTCTCAGCTACTGATTTCTTACCATCTAACATTAAGATGTTTACGAATTTAGCCAATACTAAATCACCAAACTTTGGGTCTGGTAGGATTTCTCTTTTAGGGGCGGATCTTCTTCTCATAGGACTTCTCTTATTTTATTTTGTTGTTATTTCTTAGGCTTCTTAGTACCGTACTTAGAACGACCTTGCATTCTGCCGTCAACACCAACGGTATCTAGTGCGCCACGAACTGTGTGGTAACGAACACCTGGTAGATCTTTAACACGACCACCACGAATAAGAATCACTGAGTGTTCTTGTAAGTTGTGACCTTCACCACCAATGTAGGTAGTAACTTCGGCTGAATTTGTAAGTCTTACACGAGCAACTTTACGTAGTGCTGAGTTAGGCTTCTTTGGTGTAGTTGTATATACACGAGTACATACACCACGTTTTTGAGGGCAGCTGTCTAATGCTGGCACGCCACTTTTACTAACCTTCTTTTTACGTGGATTACGTACCAATTGATTAACTGTTGACATATTGCTATTTCTCCAAAATTCTTAAAATTTCTATATATTTAACACTTTTACAATCGCCCGCTGTTTTTTCTGGGGCAATAAAAGAGAGAATTATACTTTGTTACGGGCACTTGTGTCAACAAGTTTTAGGCCTTTTTCATTAGCTTTTCCAATAAAAAACCGCTGGCACGATTTAACATCTCAAACACTTCGTCAAAACGACCTTCAAAATAAGGATCTGGCACACCTTTGATTTGATTATTGGGAATATTGGACAACATTAATGACAATTTTGATTGTTGTTCTATTGGACAAATAGCTTGTAAATTAGCTAAATTTGATTCATCCATCGCCACGATATAATCATAGTGATAGAAATCTGACTCATGCACTTGACGCGCTCGTTGACTAGATAGATCGACACCAAATTTATGCGCTGAAAGTTGTGATCTTGAATCAGGCTGTTCACCAATATGATACGCATGCGTACCTGCCGAATCTATCTCAAATAGGTGTGCAACAGAGTGCTTTTCTACTTGCGCTGCAAAAGCGCCTTCAGCCGTAGGTGAGCGACAAATATTCCCCATACAGACAAATAAAATTTTAATTTTTTCACTACTCATGAGGCTTTAGTTCGATAAAATCAATCATTATATCAATTAATAAATTATTATGTCTGACTCGCTACTCAACACCGCTAAACAAGTCATTTCAACAGAGGCGCAAGCGCTGACACAATTAACTGAACAACTTGATCAAAATTTTGTAAAGGCTTGTGAGTTAATTCAAAACTGCTCTGGCAAAGTGATTTTAATTGGTATGGGAAAATCAGGCCATATTGGCAATAAAATTGCGGCCACTTTCGCCTCGACCGGCACACCAGCCTTTTCAGTTCACCCGGGTGAGGCGGGCCATGGAGATTTGGGCATGATTGAACAAAATGATGTTGCTATTTGCATTTCCTATTCGGGCGAATCTGATGAAATCATGACATTAGTGCCGGTCATCAAACGTCTTGGTGTTGTCATTATTGGCATGACGGGCAACCCTAATTCATCCATTGGTCAAATTAGCGATATTCATCTTGATGTGAGCGTCGAAAAAGAAGCTTGCCCTAACAACTTGGCGCCCACTTCGTCAACAACGGTCGCACTTGCCATGGGCGATGCACTTGCAGTAAGTATCTTAACTAGTAAAGGCTTTAGCCCAGATGATTTTGCCCGCTCACACCCATCAGGTGCATTAGGTAGACGCTTACTCACCTTTGTTAGTACCGTAATGAAAACAGGTGACGATATCCCAGCCGTTAGTGCTGACACCAAACTATTGGATGCGTTATTAGTCATGAGTCAAAAGGCGTTAGGCATGGTGCTCATTACCAAAAATAATGAACTACAGGGTATCTTTACAGATGGCGACCTGCGTCGCGTATTAGAAACCCATGACAATATTCAAACACTAACAATTGGCAAGGTTATGACAGCCAACTGCAAGTCAATCCTGGCTGACAAGCCAGCCATGGTGGCAGTGCAAATAATGGATGAATTTAATTTAAATTCTTTGCCAGTTGTTGATAATAACAATCAGGTAGTTGGGGCGATAAATACTCACACCCTAATGCAAGCAAAAATTATCTAAATTACTGCGTCTTTTACGTTTTATAAATTTAGCGCAGAAGAAAGAAGATACTTGTCATTATCAAGCAACCAGTCTTTCTATACCCCACCAGATTCCAACCATTGAAATAATGACTGATATTGGTATGACCGCTAGTTTACGATAATCGAGCTTTAATGCACGTAGCCCAAATAAGATTAAAACCACAAATAATACAATCACAATTTGGGCTAATTCCACACCAACATTAAAGCCAATCAACGTGGTTAAGAATGAATCTGGCGACATATCAAAACTCTTAAGCATGCTGGCAAATCCAAGACCGTGAATCAGGCCAAAGATAAATACAACAACTATTTTGCGCTTAACAGACTGATGTATGAATAAATTTTCAACTGCCACATAAGCAATAGAAAATGCAATCAATGGCTCAACTATACGCGCTGAAACTTCAACGATACCGAACATTGCCAGGCCAAGTGTCAGTGTATGAGCGAGCGTAAAACTAGTTACCAATAATAGCAATCGTTTAAATAGCAATGAAGAGAGTGCCATACCAACAATGAAAAGAATATGATCCCAGCCAAGTGGGATAACATGATCAAAACCAATGCCCGTAAACTCAACAAATCGCTCTAAATTACTGACTGGCTCCGGGTGATTCAGGTATATCTCACCACTCGGACTGCCGTCACGCAACCATTGCCATTGACTCCAGTTGTAAGTATCTTTTTGATACACCTGCCAGCGCAATGCATTATCACCATAAGCTTTTCCATATTGCCAAACCAATGTTGTTGGCCATTCACTCATAGTTGCCTTGTAAATCAACGTAGTTTTTCTTGGGCGCTTCTTATAACCAATAATATCAATCTCAGCCTTGCTCAACATTAGTGTTTGCGGCGTATTATTAACAGTCAAATTAAAACTATTCAAAAACTCAGCCTCAAAAGCTTTAAAGCGCTGGCGTAACACCTCGGGTGTTAACGCTCTAAGTTCGTCGTATTGAGCAGAATTTGGTGAGTCAGTTGTATTTTTATATTGGGTGCCAATACCAGACATTACCGCCTCAAGACTTAAATCAATTGACAATTCAACGGTTTTGTCTTGAAAAAAACTCACCTCAACTAAAGCAGGCTTGATCACGTCTGCGCGCGCCAAGGATGAAATCAAGAGTAGTGATAATAGTAATAATTTCATTGTATTTTTCGGCAATAAAAAACCCCGACTGGCGGGGTCTTGTTAACCATTTATATTCAAATCTAGATTAGATCACCCGCGTAATTTTCAATACCTGGATTGGTCTTTACACCTTTGATAGTCGGATGGTTAACCTTCTTAAGATCTAGTGTGCCTTGCTTACGCAGGTAGTCTGCAGCAACGTCCCACATTAGTCGACCATTACCCACAGAACCAACTTGCGCCCAACCCGATACTTTGTAAGATTTATTTGGATCAATTGGTGTACCGGCATCGTCTTTCATTTCTGAGATACGATTACCCAATGTAGCTGCTGGATCAATGGTGTAATCCATGCCACCCATACGCACCATATCACCACCTGATTGTAAGTATGGATCTTGCACAAATAGGTTTTCTGCAATGCCCTCTAATACTTCTTTAAGCTGTGCGCCTTTCATCTCTGAGACGTAAGTTTCGCCATAAGTCATTGATGTGTTAGTCATTAAATCTTCCATGGTTACATCATGCCCCGCTGGCACTGAGGTACCCCAACGTACACCCGCCGACATGGCAAAGTCTGCATCATGCTCTTCACGCAGTGAATTAACTAACACCTGATCCCAAGTACCCATAAAGTTACCACGACGATACAAGGTCTGATTGGTCGAACAAAGTTTTTCAGTTAGGATTTCATCATAAGTTTTACCAACACGATCTGGATTATTGCTCATTGCAGAACTACGCGCCTCAACAACATTCTTATCATATTTAGTGTTACGCATCTTGTTGATAAATGACACAACCGCTGCATCTGGTTTAATAAAGTCAGTCAGAATTGGTAGCATTTTGTAATTGTATCCTACCACTTTGTGACCTTTAATGTCCAAATCCATCACACCAATATATTTACCCGAACAACCTGCATTTGTTACTACAGTCATGCCGCCTGCATTTTGAACTTCAACTGGTTTTGGCATGCCATCATGCGTATGGCCACCAAAAATTGCATCAATGCCAACCACGCGAGAAGCCATTTTGATATCAACATCCATACCATTATGAGAAACAACAATCACAGCATCTGGCTTTTCGTTTTCACGAATATCAGCAACCAATTCACTCATTTCTTCTTCACGCAAACCAAACGACCAATCTGGGAAGAAATACTTTTGTGGATTAGCGTTTGACGTTCTCGGGAAGGCCTGACCAATCACTGCAATACGATGACCACCAACATTTTTAATAACATATGGCTTAAATGGCAGCGCTTCATCTTCATCATACAAACCGTTGCCATCAAACTTCTCAGTCATAGTTAGGTATTCATCACCCATGAGTGCATCTTCAAGAATTCTAACATTCTGTCCCAGGAAATCGCCCTTAAAGAAGCCAACATTTTTTAAGGTTTCTTCTTCCTTGTAAGTAAACTCCCAATGTCCAACCATAACATCAACGCCCAGCATATTGGTTGCCTCAACCATATCCGCGCCACGCGTCCAAAGCGATGTACCTGAGCCCTGCCAAGTATCACCACCATCAACCGTTAAAGTGTTTTGAACACCACCAGCACTTTCGCGCAAAGAATCTAATACGGTTTTAATTTGACCAAAGCCGCCGGTTTTTCCGTATTTAGCTGCCAACTCTTCAAAATTATTGTAGGTAAATGCATAAGCTTCCGGTGTGCCTGGCTTAATGCCAATTTGCTTAAGCAAATTGTTACCTACCACGTGAGGCAACTGACCATAAGTAGAGCCAAAGCCAAGGTTAACATTTGGTTCACGGAAATAGTTAGGTAGTAAATTACCATGTGTATCAGTAATGTGCAAAATTCGTGCATTACCGGTTTTAGGCACTTCATACATATTGTCTTGAGAAGCTAGCTTAGCAGAGGCATCTTGACCACAGCCACTAATCAAACCTGCTGCAGATCCAGCGCCCAATACTTTTACAAAATCTCTACGTGTTAATGACATATTCTCTCCTCAGAAAATTAAGTGTGTTAAATAAAGTAGCTAACAATTTTACACCAACTTCCAGCAAGGAGACATCTGTAGTGATAGATGTTTAGTAGTAAAAGGAAGCAGGAAAGACTGCTAGCTGGCGACTAGTATAGCAAAAAAAAAAAACTGATTAAAGTCAATAATTTATCTTTTGGTAATTTTACGATTCCACTTGGCGTTATTAGTAAACAATCCTATAATACTCAACATGAATATTTCGCAACTGCTCAATAATATTGTCAACACCCAATTTGATTTTGATGTCACTGGGTTGTCACTCAATACCCAAACTCTTCAAGAAGGTGATGTGTTTGTCGCACTCCAAGGTGCCAAAGGCCATGGCATAGATTACATCGACCAAGCGATAGATAAAGGTTGTGTGGCTGTATTGGTTGATTCTCAAGCCGTTGAATGTCGCGTGCCCACCATCCGCATTGATCAACTATCAAGCTATTTGCCAACACTTGCAAACACTTTTTACAGTCAAGCTACCCAGGTGGAAATTATTGGCGTCACTGGCACTAATGGTAAAACCTCTGCTGCTCATTTCATCTCGCAATTATTAAACAAGCTTGGGGTAAAAACTGGCTTGATTGGCACATTGGGCATCTCAGACAATTCGCAACAATCAAATCATACGACGCCTGACATTCTGACGCTATATCGCGCACTTGATGAGTATGCCAACAAAGATATTAATACAGCTGTTCTAGAGGTATCGTCTCACGCTTTAGCCCAAGACCGCATTCAGGGCTTGAATATTACTCAAGCAGTTTTTACTAATTTTTCACAAGATCATCTTGATTATCACCAAACATTGGCGCATTATCAAGCAGAGAAACTTAAATTGTTCCAACTAGATTCATTAAAGGGTGTAATCTTAAATGAAGATGATGCCAGCTTTACCAACTTCCAATCAGCCAGTAACACCGCCTCACAAATTACGTATTCAATCAATGACTTTAACGACATTAAAACCACAGAGTATGGCTTTATCGCTCAGCTTGATGGCTTTGTATTCGAGGTGCCATTTTTAGGAAAATTCAACCTGATGAACATACTGGCCGCTTACAACACACTTAAAGCCAGAGGCTTTAGTACACAGCAAATTGTGCCATTACTGCATCAACTAAATCCGCCACCAGGCAGAATGCAAAAAAACGCACAACAATTAATTTGGATAGATTACGCCCACACGCCTGATGCGATTGAAAAAGCCATTATCACGCTACAGAGCCATTACCCAGAACATAAAATTCGTGTCATTTTTGGCTGTGGCGGAGATCGTGATAAATCCAAACGCGCCAAGATGGGCAAAATCACCTCTAAATTGGCCGACACAATCATTCTCACTAACGACAATCCAAGAAGTGAAAACCCTCGAGCCATTATTAATGACATCCTTAGCGGCGTTGACGACAGCTATGAAGTTATCATTAATGAAAATCGCCAGATTGCCATTGAAAATGCTGTGATCACTTTAGAGGAAGATGAATGTTTGTTGATTGCTGGAAAGGGCCATGAAACCACACAAATTTTAAACCATGAAACTCTGGAATCAAACGATAATGATATGGTGTTAGCTGCTATTATCGAAGCAGCAAGATTGAAAAAAATAAAAAACAAGCAGCGCTAAACCTATTGAGATTTTCTTGAAGCAGTAAACAGGAGTGTACCCACTAACGCAAAAAAAAATGCTACAAACTAATACAAAAACCTTAGCTAAGCTATTAAACATCAATTGCGTCACTAATGTTGAATTTTCTGGAATTTTTACCGACACTCGACAACCAATGCATGGCGGTGTTTTTTTAGCCATTATTGGCGATAATTTTGATGGGCATGATTATCTAGAGCAAGCTAAAGTTATGGGTGCTGTTGGCGTTATTGTGAGTAAGCACGTGACGACCAATCTGCCAATTTTACTGGTCAAGGATACGCAAAAGGCGCTAAGCAAAATTGCCAAATTTCACCTAAACAACCTACGACCAAAAACTATTGCCATCACCGGCAGTAACGGCAAAACCACCACTAAAAACTTACTGGCCAATATTCTTAATCGGGTTGCGCCCACATTAAAAACCCAGGGTAATTTAAATAATCACCTAGGCGTTCCTATGACACTACTCAACCTAGAAGACAAACATCAGTACGCGGTGATTGAAATGGGCGCCAATCATTTAGGCGAGATTAAACAGCTACGTGAATTAGTAACGCCCGATATTGCCATTGTCACCAACACGGGTGATGCACATATTGGTGAATTTGGCAGTAAGGAAAAGTTGATTAGTGCCAAGGGTGAAATTTATTCGACTGATTCTATCAATATTGTTAATACCGACACTAACTATTCAGGTGATCTCAGTTTTACCCCTCAAGGGGGTACTAGAACGAGTGGTAAAGGGGGTGATGTTTTTGCTAGCAATATCAGGCAATCAGAATTTACGTTAAACATTAAATCGCAAACCATTAATATCAATCTACAATTAATCGGTGAACACAATATTGATAACGCCTTAGCGGCTAGTGCCTGTGCAGCCGCACTTAATATTGACATTCAACTCATTAAACAAGGCCTAGAAGCTACGCCAGCAGAGCCAGGACGATTGAATGCAATTCAAACAAAACAATTCACGTTAATTGATGATACTTATAACGCCAGCCCTACTTCAATTCAAGCAGCGCTCAACACACTAAAAACCTATTCGGGTGAGCTGGTTGTGGTGCTTGGCGACATGGCAGAGCTTGGTGAGAATGAAATTACCCTGCATCAACAAACTGGGGCATTAGCCCGCACCATCACTCCCAACCTCTATAGCTTTGGCAGCCTGGCTAAACACTACCAAGCGCAACATTTTAACTCTCAGGAGCACCTAGCTGAACATTTGATCAACCATCATGCCGATGCCACCATCCTGGTTAAAGGCTCTAGAATCGCCAAACTAGACCAACTCATCACTCTTTTGCAAAAATAAACCAATTTTCACTTGACCTTTTGCCCAAACCTAGCGATAATTACGCGCTTGATGGGCCCGTAGCTCAACTGGATAGAGTACTCGGCTACGAACCGAGCGGTTACAGGTTCGACTCCTGTCGGGCCCACCATCAAATTCACATCAAAACGTTTCTGCCCAAACAGCTTCTGATAGAATACGCCCATGATGACACTACCCAATATAATTACACTTTCTAGGATTGCGCTTATTCCAGCTTTCGTAGTATTGTATTTTTTACAGCCTGCCTACAATCCGGATGGCTTTATTGATATTAAAGCGCCTGAGAATATCTTTACTCAGATTAATTTTTGGGTTACCGGTATTTATGCTTTTATCAGTACCACTGATTATCTTGATGGATACTTAGCTAGAAAACTTAACATGACCTCGCAACTCGGTGCTTTTCTTGATCCGGTGGCTGATAAGCTTATGGTTTCTGTCGCACTCATTCTTCTGGTGGATTTCTACCCTACTGATACCCATTGGTACATCACTATCGCCGCACTCATTATTATTTCTCGCGAAATCCTAGTATCGGCATTACGCGAATGGATGGGCACCATTGGTCAGCGCTCAACGGTTAATGTGTCATTCATCGGAAAAGTAAAAACCTTTGTGCAAATTTTTGCCATTTTATTCTTGTTGTACCAACAGCCTTTCTTTGGTTTGCCAAGTTTTGAAATTGGCGTTGTATTATTAATGGCAGCCACCTTCTTAACCTTATGGTCAGGTTTTATTTATTTAAAAGAAGGAGTTAAAACTTTTGACAATTAATCCTAAATCAGTCTTGACTAATTTGAAAAAAACACTATAATTTCACTTTCTATTGCGGGAATAGCTCAGCTGGTAGAGCATCACGTTGCCAACGTGAATGTCGCGAGTTCGAATCTCGTTTCCCGCTCCAGATTTTAAAAAGGCCTGTTTATCAGGTCTTTTTTTATATAGCCCTTTGCACACATCTTGGCCGGATAGCAAATCGGTTATGCAGTGGATTGCAAATCCATCTAGACCAGTTCGATTCTGGTTCCGGCCTCCATACACAAAAAAGCCCGATTTTTATCGGGCTTTTTTATTGGTTTAGCTTAACAGCACTGGCTGTTAATATTGTCAGAACAACACTGAGCCTCTGCCTTAACATTCGTTCCTGCATTTTCACCATAAACTGGAATATCACCCAAAGTATGGAAATTTTCCCATGGAATACCCTGCGGGTCTAGCGTCCAATATTTGTTTGAATTTGCATAACAACATTGCGCACCCTTCTCTTCTAGCTTGTCCAGCTTGTTATCATCAATACATTTTGACATCTGCTCTAAAGCTTCATTAGACTCCAGTTCGAACCCTAAATGATTCAAACCCGTTATACGCCCTTTGTTTGACACGGCAAAATTAATCGTTGGATCATCTAGGCGCCATTTAGCGTAATCATCGTGTTGCACTGTAGGTTGCGTACCAAACAAAGCTGAATAAAATTCAATATTTTTATCTAAATCATCCACGGAAATATGGATATGCATTCTTTTCATTACATTTCTCCTATTGCTTAAGTTTCACAGCCACAGGCTGCCTCTGAACAACATTCAGACACCAGTAAATCAATGGCTGAATTCAAAACCTTCATTGCAGCGTAACAGTGTATCTCTCTACCTTTTTTATCTTGACGAATAATTTGCGCCTCAACCAAACGATTAAGATGGAAATTAAGCGTCGAAGGGGCGATGTCTAATTGTTTACCAATTTCGCCCACATTAACGCCAGTATCACCATATTTGATCACCAATCTAAAAATAGATAAACGGGTTTCATGGCCTAATTCAGCAAGGATTTTGACTAAGTTTTCATTGTTCATGGTTGTAATAATACCTTAAAAAATAACTATATTTCTAGAAATATAGAAATATAGTAGAAAAAAATAGCCAGGCTCACACCTGGCTAATAAAATTATTTTAGCGCTTTAAGGCGTAAACGCAATGCATTAAGCTTGATAAATCCAGCTGCATCCGTTTGATCGTATGCGCCCTCATCATCCTCAAAGGTTGCAATTTTTTCACTGAAAAGTGAGTCGTCAGATTTACGCCCAACTACGGTAATACCGCCTTTATATAACTTAAGACGCACCGTGCCATTAACATTTTCTTGGGTTTGGTCAATCGCCGCTTGTAGCATTTCACGCTCAGGTGCAAACCAAAAACCGTTGTAGACCATTTCAGCGTATTTTGGCATTAGTTCATCCTTAAGGTGGGCTGCATTACGATCGAGCGTTAAACTTTCCATAGCGCGATGCGCTTTAAGCATCACCGTACCTGCTGGCGTTTCATAACAACCACGAGACTTCATACCAACGAAGCGATTCTCTACAATATCATCACGACCAATACCGTGACTACCAGCACGCTGATTTAACACTTCCATAACCATTGCTGGGCTCATAGCTTCACCATCAATGGCTACAATATCACCTTTTGCATAAGCAAGCTCAATATATTCAGCCTTGTCAGGTGCATTTTCAGGTGACACTGTCCAGCGCCACATGTCGTCTTCTGGCTCTGCCCATGGATCTTCCAGAATATCACCTTCATAAGAAATATGCAACAAGTTTGCATCCATCGAATAAGGAGATTTTTTATCTTGTTTTTGATAATCAATTTCAATACCGTGACTTTCGGCAAAGTTCATTAGACTTTCGCGAGACGATAACTCCCACTCACGCCAAGGTGCAATCACCTGAATATCAGCATCGAGTGCATAAGCATTCAATTCAAAACGCACTTGGTCATTACCTTTGCCGGTTGCACCATGTGAAATCGCATCAGCACCAACCTCGTTAGCAATCTCAACCAAACGCTTAGAAATTAATGGTCGTGCGATAGAAGTGCCGAGCAAATATTCACCCTCATAAATGGCATTCGCTCTAAACATTGGAAAAACAAAGTCACGGGCAAATTCTTCGCGCAAATCTTCAATATAGATTTCCTTAACACCTGCCGCTTTAGCTTTAGCACGCGCCGGCTCAACTTCTTCGCCTTGGCCAATATCAGCTGTAAAAGTAACCACTTCGCACTGATAAGTATCCTGCAACCATTTAACGATAATACTTGTGTCTAATCCACCTGAATAGGCCAATACTACTTTATTCATCTTTGTTCCTTGTGCTCGTCTGAGCCGTATTTTTTTCAAAATTTATAGTTTTTACCAATAAGACATTGTCCAGCTGATCAACCACTTCAACCGTCCACTCGCCTGTCCAAGTGTGCCAAATATTCTTACTTGACCAAACACGCCAGCGTTCACCCTTAATATCAAAGCTAATTTCAGCCTTAATTTTATTCTTATATAGCCAACGATGAGTAATTCGATCACCAGCCAAATCTCGAATATTGGTAAAGAAGTAGATTTTACCTAAAGAATCATCCGCTTCTGTGATTATCTGCTGAGGCTGTCTATCTACCACAGAAGTGGCAAACACTGCTCGAGAAATATGCTCATGTGGCCAATTTGCCCAAGTGGTGTTTGCTATAAACAAGCACAATAACAATATTTTTTTAATCATTTCACCCAATCAATTATATGTAATTCAATATCATTTTCATCAACAACATCATCTGAAAAAGTCCTGCCACGCACTGAAATACCAGCCAAGTGTACTGATTCAGGGTCTTGACTAATCAATGGATGCCAATCAAACAAAGGTTTTCCCTCATGTAACAATCGGTAAGCACAGGTATCTGGTAGCCAGTTAAATTTCCCGCCCCAATCAGGATAAATGGTTAAACAATCGGGCACGTATTGAGCTCTAGTATCGTAGTGTGGACACCGGCAGGTTTGCTCATTTATATAATGACACACTACATCAGTGAAATAAATATTACCGGTGTCTTCATCTTCAAGTTTATGTAAACAGCAACGTCCACAACTATCACACAAAGATTCCCACTGATCCCGTGACATGTCTGTCAAGCTTAACCTTTCCCAGAAATGTTGTGTCTTGACAGCCACTAACTACAAAGACCCGCTAACCAAGTACACTAACAACTGTTTGCCTTCAGCATCTCCCTGACGTGCAGAAGCGCTCGCCCAATAATAGGCTTTTTGATAATTGGCTTCAACACCAATGCCGTTCAGATACATCATAGCCAAGGAATTCTGAGAACGAGCAATATTTTGATTGGCTGATTGCTGCATCAGTAAAAATGCTTTACGCTCATCTTTGGTTACCAATTCTCCAATACTATACAAAGTACTTAAATTATGTTGCGCAATAGGGTTGCCTTGTTGTGCGCTAAGCATGAGTTTTTCCACATTGTTCATCGTCGCGGTATTACTGGCGATCGACTCTAAAATCTGTTGTTGGTTGGGGATCAATGCAGCTAAATCTGGCATGGCCTGCACAACTACTTTTCCTGCATTATTATCCATTTCGCTTATTATTGGCAATTCAGTTGCTGGCTGTGCGCTCATCTCAATAGATTCAACAGCCAATGGGGCAATTTCTGCAATTTCTAATGCCAATGCTTCTTGGTTGGATTGTTCAAGCGTCTCCAAATCAAGTAACAGCGCTGTCGCTAAATCTACGGACTGCTCACTAGCCTTCGTTAGCCACTTTTTTGCCTCTATAGCGCGCTCTTGGTTGAATAATAATTTTCCTAATTGAAATTGCGCTTGCGCATGCCCGGCCTTAGCCGCTGTTAATAATAAAGATTGCGCTTTTGCTTCGTCCTTAATAACACCCTTGCCATCAATAAAATTCATAGCCAAGGCAAATTGAGCAAGAATATAATCCTGCTCAGCGGCCTTACGATAGTAAAAAACAGCTTGCGCATAGCTACTGCGCTGTTGATAAAATTCAGCCAAATGAAACTGTGCTTCTGGATCTAGTTGATTAGCTGCACGCAGATACCAAGTTTGTGCCAGAGCATCACTTTGCTCAACGCCAACGCCTTTTTCGTATAACTTGGCCAAGGTTAATTGTGCCATTCCATATCCTAGCTGAGCAGCACGCTCATACCAACGAAAAGCCTCTTTATCATTAACTTCTGAGCCTTCACCACGACGATACATTACCGCCAAATTGTATTGCGCAGCAACAAAATCTTGCTCTGCCGCCTTTTCATACCAAGTAAGTGCTTGAGGTAAGTTTTGAGTTGTGCCAATGCCGTGATAATAACCGTTGGCCACATTAAATTGCGCGCTAGCGAAGCCTTGTTCGGCAACCTGAGTGTACCAATAAAACGCAAGCTTTTCATCCGCTTTAACACCAATGCCGTTATGGTACATATTGGCCAAACTAAATTGCGATCTAGCATCGCCGCTTTTGGCTGATTTTTCTAATTTTGTTAATAATAGCTCGCCAGAAAGCTCGCTGGTTTCGTCTAACACTTGAGATTGATGCTTAACAATCTCATGCCCATTGTCTGGTTGCAATATTTGCAATGCCTGAGCAGGCAAACAAATCATAGCAATAAGAGAGATAAACTTAATCATGAAAAATAAACTAACATAAAGCTGAAATACAACTTTACATTTTATCTGATTTAAGGACCATTGTATTGGTTAGTCAATACTGGCAATTAAGCGTTCAATACCGATCGCCACACCTGAACATTGCGGTAAAGGTTTTTCCAGTTGTGTTAAAAAGTCAGTATCTAGCGATATAACCGTTTTGTTTAATTGTTGACGCTTGTCATTTTCACGATTAAAGATTTGTCTATAAGCTTGAGCATCTTGTAACTCATCATAACCATTGGCCACTTCTACGCCCGATAAATACAATTCAAAACGGTGCGCAATGCATCCCTTAACTTTAGATAAGGCGCTTTGACCTGCTGGATAATCATAGATAAAACAAATAGGAAATTGTGTTAATTTTGGTTCGCATAATGCGGTAAATAGAAAAATTTGCAAGTCCTCTATCCATTCAAAATCAGCGCTTAAATCGTGCACTTTGGCGATCACCTTTAACGCATCAAAATCCGTATTAAGAATATCAATACCTGCAAATCGTTCAAATGCATGAGCGTAAGACAACTTGGTCACTTCGCCACCAACCCCTAAAACTTTAACCAATTCAGCCACATTTCCCATTAACTGATGATGATCAAAGTTTAAACGATAATATTCCAATAGAGTAAATTCATTGAAATTTTGCGAACCTTGCTCATTGTCTCGAAATACCTGACAAATTTGAAAAATATCCCCACTGCCTTGTGACAAAAGCTTTTTCATTTCCAATTCTGGAGAGGTGTGCAAAAATTTTGATTGTCGCTGTATTTCCGAATTAACTGACATGCCAATACTGTCAATATACACATCTGTCGTTGGTGTGTTTAACAGGTGCGAGGTTTGCACTTCAAGAACATTTTTATGATCAAAAAATGCTCGGATTTTTTCTAATAACTTAGCCTTTTTAATTAACGCTTGTCTCATGTTAAATGGCTAAAAATAAATACTTCTCGGATGTGATTAGGTTCGACCAGCGTATTCATTGGTGCGGGTATCAACTTTTACTTTTTCACCAATGCCAATAAATAACGGCACTTGAACCACGACACCGGTATTCATCGTAGCTGGCTTTCCACCCGTTCCTGCAGTATCACCTTTTAAACCAGGGTCAGTATCCACCACTTCAAGTAGTACATGGTTTGGCGGGGTAACTGAAATAGGATTATTATTCCAAAGGGTAACTACACACATATCTTGCTCTACTAAATAACCCCTAACATCATCCATATTACTATCATTAATGGTGAATTGATCAAACGTATTGGGATCCATAAAATTCCACTCATTGCCATCGTTATACAAATATTGCATATCAAGCTCCATCACGTCCGCACCTTCTAAAGATTCACCTGATTTAAAGGTTTTTTCCAGAGTTTTTCCAGTGATCAAATCTTTAAATTTAACCTTGTTAGATGCTTGACCTTTGCCGGGTTTGCGAATCTCATTACTGATAATTGAACAAGGGTTGCCGTCTAACATGAGTTTCAAGCCATTTTTAAATTGACTGGTAGAGTAATATGCCATTTTTTAACCTATTGAGTGTAAAATTCAAGCATCTTATTTTACGCACTTTTTCATGCATATACACGAATACCAAGCCAAAGGCTTATTTCGACAATTTAATATTAACACTCCATCAGCTATTCTGATTAACTCAACCAAGGAAGCAAAACAAGCTTGCGCTGATTTAGGCGGTAATATTTGGGTAGTTAAAGCGCAAGTCCATGCAGGTGGTCGCGGTAAAGGTGGCGGCGTTATTTTATGTCGTAGCATCGCAGCAGTAGAAGACGCTTGCAATAAACTATTTGACTCTCGTCTGATTACACCACAAACTGATGCCAAAGGTCTGCCGATTAATCAAATCCTGATTGAAGGCGGACAGAATATTGAACGTGAATTATATTTAGGCTTATTGGTTGATCGTCAAACTCAAAAAATTACCATTCTAGCTTCCACAGAAGGTGGCATGGATATTGAGCAAGTGGCTGCTGAAACGCCTGACAAAATCATTAAATTTGGGGTTGATCCATTAGGCACATTGGCCATCAATGATTGCACATTAATTGCAAAGAAGCTTAATCTGCAAGGTGCTTTAGCTGAACAATTTACTAAAACTCTGATGGGTTTATATGAAATATTTACCACTAAAGATGTCAGTCTAATCGAAATCAACCCGCTCATTACCACTGCTGAGAATAACTTATTAGCGCTCGATGGCAAAATTGACTTTGACGACAACGCTTTGTATCGCCATGAAGATATTCTTGAGCTGCGTGACACATCTCAAGAAGATGAAAAAGAAAATGAAGCGAGCGAATATCAGCTTAACTACATTTCATTAGATGGCACCATTGGCTGCATGGTAAATGGTGCAGGGCTTGCCATGGCCACCATGGATCTCATTGAACACCACGGTGGCTCACCGGCTAACTTCTTAGATGTGGGTGGTGGCACAACTGCTGAGCGTGTTGCTAAAGCCTTTGAGTTGATTCAAACCGAGAAAAATGTCGCCGGCATTTTAGTCAATATCTTTGGTGGCATTGTTCGTTGTGACTTAATTGCACAAGGCATTCTACAGGCCATTGAAAAAGTTGGACTAAATCTACCAATTGTTGTACGCCTAGAAGGCACTAATGCTGCCGAAGGACTCAAACTACTCGATGAATCCGACGTACAAATACATACCGAATCTGATCTTACTCAAGCAGCTATTAAAATTGTGGAATTGTCAAAATGAGCGTATTAATCAATAAAAATACTAAAGTTATTACCCAAGGCTTTACTGGCAAACAAGGTACTTTTCATTCTGAACAGTCTATTGCCTATGGCACTCAGTTTGTTGGCGGAGTAACACCTGGCAAAGGTGGTCAAACTCACCTTAGTCTGCCAGTATTCAACTCAGTCAAAGAGTCTATGGATGAAACTGGCGCGACTGCCACCATGATTTATGTGCCACCGCGTTTTGCTTACGCGTCTATTATTGAAGCGATTGAGGCGCAAATACCGGTGATTGCTTGTATTACTGAAGGCATACCAGTGCAAGATATGCTTAAAATAAAAGCCATCCTAAAAGACTCGGATTCAACGCTCATTGGCCCCAACTGCCCTGGTGTCATTACGCCTGATGAATGTAAACTCGGCATTATGCCGGGCAATATTCACCAAGCTGGTAGCGTAGGTGTGGTATCTCGCTCAGGCACACTGACTTATGAAGCAGTACATCAAACTACCCAGGCAGGGCTTGGTCAGAGCACTTGTATCGGTATTGGTGGCGATCCAATTCAAGGCATGAATTTTATTGATTGCTTGGCGTTATTTGAAGCTGACAAACAAACAAAATCTATCATTATGGTGGGTGAAATTGGCGGATCAGCTGAAGAAGAAGCAGCAGAATATATCCAGTCAAATGTGTCTAAACCCGTCGTATCCTATATTGCCGGACTCAGCGCACCAAAAGGCAAGCGCATGGGACATGCGGGTGCAGTTATTAGTGGCGGATCTGGTAAAGCAGAAGATAAAATTAAAGCACTTGAAACAGCAGGTGTCGCCATATCACCAACCCCTGCCACCATGGGCTCAACCTTACTAGAAATCTTAAAATAGAGGAAAGTAATGAAAAAACCCATTGTTGTCTTAGGTATTGGCGAACTTGGTAGTGTTTTTGCAAGAGCGTTTCTAAAGAATAATTACCCTGTTTATCCAATTACTCGAAAAACAGATGTTAATGAGTTGGCCAGTCAAATTGATCCTGAGCTAATTTTAGTATGCACCGCCGAAGGTGACTTGCAATCGGCACTAGCCTCCATCCCAGAACAATGGAAAGATCGTGTAGCGATGATGCAAAACGAATTACTGCCACGTGATTGGAAAAAATATAACTTTAACAATCCAACGGTTATCTCAGTTTGGTTCGAAAAGAAAAAAGGCATGGATTCAAAGGTGCTAATTTCATCGCCTGTCCATGGCCCAAAAGCACAAATTCTCACCGAGTCTCTTGCGCTAATCGATATTCCAGCACATACTGTTGCCAATGAGGACGAATTGTTGTTTGAACTGGTGCTAAAAAATCTCTACATCCTGACAACCAATATCGCTGGTATGGCTATTGAGCCAGGTAGCAATGTTGATGATCTGCGCAACAACCACATAGAGCTAATGCGTCAAGTGTCTGTCGATGTATTAAAACTTCAAGAGTCACTAACCGGGAAAACCTTCAATAAATCAGCACTAGAAGAAGGCATGATTAAAGCTTTCGAAGGTGATTTAGCACATGGCTGTATGGGTAGATCTGCCCCAGCCAGACTCAATAGGGCGTTAGAATTGGCGAACAAATACAATCTAGAAACACCAACCCTAAAACAAATTAACGCAAAAACTTAAGCGTTCATCTTAGCATAGGTTTTTTCAATTTCCTGCTCCAAGGCGAGCAATGAAAAACCGCGCACTTCTTCAATAAATTTCTGCCCCATAAAAAATACTTGCACTACAGGCAAAGAAAACACACCGTGTTGTGCGCAAACTTCTTGCATTTGTTCGCAATCAATGTAAACCATTGCTAAATCTGGAAATTTATCTGAAAAATTATCAAAAATTTGTGGCTTGATGGTTTGACAAACCCCACAATTAGCTCCGCCGAAAAGCACCAACACTGCATCTTTTTCATACTTTAAAGCATCTAATTGACCTTGATTTTCTAATTGATTCATAACCACTCTCCTAATTGAGCAAAGAATACCTCAAAATTTGGCAAATCTAATTGCGATTCTCTTTGTTTTTTGCCCCACATCGGCTCTGGAAAATAACTATCAGATTCAAAACGCGCCATCACATGCCAATGAACGTGCGGCAATAAGTTTCCAAAAGACGCTATATTGATTTTATCTGCGTTGAAATATCTCAACATTGATTTTTCTACTATATCGATAATTCTGAAAATTTCTGTTTTTTCTTCCAACGTGCATTCACTAAATTCTTTAATTTTTCGCTGAGTGAAAATCTTAATCCACGGAATTTCGCTTTCTTCAATTTCAACGAATACCAAATCATTTTCATAAATCATACTTGCCTCTCCAAAAGCATGGCATCGCCATAAGAGAAAAATCGATATTCTTTGTCTATTGCATGCTGATAAATATCCATCATTCGTTCTCTACCAATAAAAGCACTAACCAACATTAGCAATGAAGATTTAGGCAGGTGAAAATTAGTAATCATCATATCCACCACTTTAAATTCATAGCCAGGATAGATAAAAATATCAGTTTCCTCTTGCGCTGCAGATAATGTGCCATTTTTGGCAGCTGATTCCATAGAGCGAACTGCCGTTGTTCCTACGGCAATAATACGCCCACCTTTAGCCTTAGTATCGTTAATCTTATCAACCGTTGCTTGGTCAATTTCATAATACTCACTATGCATATGGTGCTCAGTAATTTTCTCAACTTTAACTGGCTGGAAGGTGCCTGCACCGACATGCAAAGTTACAAAAACATGATCGACACCTTGTTGTTTTAGGTTGGCCAACAAATCATCATCAAAATGTAAACCTGCTGTTGGTGCAGCTACCGCACCCTCTCGCTCGGCAAATACAGTCTGGTAGCGCTCTAAATCGGTTTTCTCATTACTACGCTCAATATAGGGTGGCAAAGGAATATGACCCACATGGTCAAGCAAATCAAGTAGAGAGTCAGTGGCAAAATCAAGCGTGTAAAAACCTTTTTCTTTGGCTGTTATTTGCGCTTTATCGCCATTTTCTAAGGTGATAAAACTGTCTATTTTAGGCGCACGCGAGGCTTTAATCATGGCCAATACTTGCGTATCACTTAACAAACGCTCGATCATAATTTCAACCTTGCCGCCCGATGCTTTATGGCCGAACAAACGTGCTGGAATCACTCTAGTGTTATTCATTACTAGTAAATCACCTGGACGTAAAAATTCGCCAATTTGATAAAAACTTGCGTCTGTAATTAGCTCTGATTGTGGCACTAACAGGCGTGAATCCGTTCTATTTTCAGGTGGATTTTGCGCAATCAACTGCTTGGGCAAATCAAAATCAAAATCAGTTAATAACATACAGTCTACTTGGTCAAGCCTTGCTCGCTTACCAATAACAATAGCTGATAACTGGCGGTAACAATCGCTCTCGGGGTAATAGTTGCACCGGTAAAGCTATCAAAAACACCACCATCACGCTTTACCTTCCAATTATCTTTTGATGGATTAGATAACGACAGTCCGCTAAATTTCTCGATCCAATTAGACTTTCGAGTTTCGATTTTATCACCCAAACCTGGGGTTTCTTTATGGGTGATAACGCGCACACCCAATAGTTGATGATTTACACTCACACCTGTCAATAGACGGATGTTGCCACTGTATCCATTGGGGTAGGTATGTTCGATCAGGTGTGCAAATACCTGCCCCTCTTTCTTGGCAGGATAGATATTGATGGTTTGCAGAACATCATGAAGATTTAAGGTTTTGCTATATTTATCTTGCAAAATATTATTATCATAGCCACTAACCAACTCACCTAAACGCATAATTAATAGCTGCTCTTCATTGTGCGTAATTTGCTCTTTAGTTGTCTCTTGAGTCCAGCTAACAAAAAAAACACTAATCAAAGTAAATATAAACAACAACAGCCCTGATTTTAAAATACGTCCAATCATGATCGTCCAAACGCCTTAGGCTGAGTGTAGTAGTCAATCAGTGGTACAGTCATATTCATCAGTAGCACTGCAAAAGCAACCCCATCTGGGTAGCCGCCATAAGCTCGAATAATGACAATCAACACACCAATTAAGAATCCATAAACCAGTCTTCCTTTTGGCGTAGTGCTGGCAGACACCGGATCAGTAGCAATAAAAAACGCACCCAGCATTGTTCCGCCCAGTATTAAGTGATTTTGAACAGGCAAATGCTGCTGGGAATCAAACATTGAAATAAGCAATGCCATGATTAAAATTCCAGATAACACAGCAACAGGAATATGCCAAGCAATAATCTTTCGAGCCAGTAAATAAATACCGCCCGCTAAAAACCCTATGTTAATCCAAGCTTGTGAGACGGAACGCACTTGTAATGTTGCGATGTCGCTCCCTAAAGATAGGCTTGTTTTGACATCGTCTAGTCGTGTCGCACCACTTATGCCATCAAAATTAACCAAATTAAACACCTCGTCCACTGCTTGGCTAAAGCTCAAAAAATCAACCGGCCAAGTAGTCATTTGCAATGGATATGAAATCAACAAAAATCCGTAACCTAGCATAGCTGGATTAAAAGGATTATTACCCAGGCCACCATACAACTGCTTGCCAAAAATAACAGCGAATGCAACACCTACGACCACCAGCCACCATGGGGCGATTGATGGAATAGAAATAGCTAGCAAAACACCTGTCAAGATAGCCGAGCCATCGCTTAATGATTCGAGCGCATTGCGCCCACGTAACGTGACAAAAATCGCTTCAACCAAAACTGCTGAAACCACGCCCAATACAATTTGCAACAAGATACCCCAGCCAAAAAATAGTATTGATACACCAACACCCAAGGCTAACGCATAAATCACTTGACGCATTATTTGATTAGTATTTAACCCAGTACTATGCATTATCTTTAGCTTCCTTTGCTTGTTTAACACGCGCCATTGCTTGAGCAATTTTATCTTTTTGTGCCTGGTCTTTTTCTTTATCTTTAGCCATTTTCTCTTTTAGCGCTTTTTTCTTGGCCGCCATCATGTCTGCACGCTCTTGCTTATTGCGCGCCAATCTGAATTCTCTAAACTCAAACCGCTCTCTCGATTGATTAGTTAGTGCTTCTGCACGCTTGAGTTTCCTATCTAACGCCTTAGCAAAAGAAAAATATTGCGCCAAAGGAATATAACTTGGGCAAACATAGTTACAACTGCCACACTCAATACAATCCATTAGTTGATAATCAAGAGCTTTTTCAATATTTTCACTCTTAGCATGCCAATATAGTTGTTGTGGCAATAAATTAACCGGACACACTTCAACACAAGCTGAACAGCGAATGCATTCTTTAACCGCAGGCTTGGGCTTCGAATTATTGACAAATATACAATTGGTAATCTTGCAAATAGAATAATGCGTATTAGGAATGTCAACCCCCATCATCATGCCACCCATTCTAATATGGTGCGCTTGATTACTAGGCTTGGAGCTTTCAACCACTTGAGAAAATGATGTGCCTAGTCGTGCTTCATAATTTCTAGGCGTCTCAACCCCTGAGCCCGTTACGGTCACAATTCTAGAAATTAGCGGCTTATTATCAACTACTGCATCATAGATCGCCTTAACTGTACCAACATTTTGACACAATACGCCATGTTCAGATGCATAAGCACCTGATGGAATTTCTATACCCAATAGCGCCTTAATCAACAATTTTTCAGCACCTGAAGTATATTTTGTAGGGATTTGTTCAATACTAATTCGGTCATTAAAGTTATACATTAACAATGAATTAAGCGCTTCTGGCTTATCATCCTCAATGGCAATAATTACTCTTTTGGCGCTACAAGCATGCATTAACACCTCAATACCTCGAATAATTTCACGGGGATACTCTTGCATTAAAGAATCATCACACATAATGCCAGGTTCGCACTCAGTGGCATTAACAATTAGTGTGTGTGCACCTTGTGCATGAGTAATTTTGGCATATGTTGGAAATCCTGCACCACCCATACCCACAATGCCAGCTTCACGAATTCGTTGGAGCACCTCATCAGGCGTGCAATTTAAAAACCCTTTATCGCATTTTTCTATCTTAATCCATTCATCCTTACCATCTGAATCAATCACAATGCACTTAGCATCAATACCTGATGGATGAGGAATGGGGCGCATTTCGATCGCGGAAATTATGCCTGAAATTGATGCATGTACATTGGTGGGAAATTGTCCTGTTGTTTGAGCAATAACTTGGCCTGTTAGCACTCGCTCGCCAATATCAACACAAGGTTTTGCCTCGCCACCAACACGCTGTTGCAATAACAATACAGCTTGTTTTGGTGGTGGCACTTGTCTGATTTCTGGCTTTTTTACCGGATAAGGATTAGGGATATGCACACCACCTTTAAATGCGAATTTAGCCATGGGCAATCTCCTGCAAATCTGGCACATAAGACCCTAATGTTGGTGTCAGCTCTTTGACATAAATACAATCCACTGGACAAACCGGAATACACAAATCACAACCCGTGCATTCACTGGCAATAACCGTTGTCATTACCTTAGAAGATCCAACAAAGGCATCCACAGGGCACGCTTGAATACACAAGGTACAACCAATGCATAGCTTCTCGTCAACATAAACCACATGATCAGGTTTGGTTTCACCGTGTTCAGCATTTAGCTCGAGTGGCTCTACATCTAACAATTCTGCCAATGCATCAGCGCCTTCTTGGCCGCCTGGCGGACATTGATTAATTTGAGCCTCCCCTTTTGCCAACGCCTCTGCATAGGGGCGACACCCAGGAAAATCACATTGACCGCATTGGGTTTGAGGCAGAATTGCATCAATTTGATCCACCAAAGGGTTGCCATCCACCTTAAAGCGAATAGCCGAATAGCCCAACACTAAGCCCAAGGCTAACGCCAACAATGAGAAGATAAATACCGATTCAAACACTAGGCAAGTCCGATAAAGCCCATAAATGCCATTGACATCAGACCTGCTGTAATCAATGCAATGGGGGCACCTTTAAAAGCGGTAGGCACATCCGATGTATCAATACGCTCCCGAATAGCAGAGAACAATACCAATACAAATGAAAAACCAATGGCTGCACCAAAACCATAAACAGCTGATGCCAAAAAGCCATTATCTTGATTAACATTCAACAAGGCCACACCCAATACTGCGCAATTCGTTGTAATAAGTGGTAGAAAAACACCCAAGGATTGATGCAGTACAGGAGAAGTTTTGTTAACCAACAATTCGGTAAAGCCAACCACACCTGCAATAGTGACAATAAAGGCAATGGTTCTTAAGTACTCCATATCAAAAGGAATCAGAATATAAGTGTTAATTAAATAACTGGAAATACTTGCCAGTGTCAGTACAAAAGTAGTGGCAAACCCCATGCCAATGGCAGTCTCAACTTTTTTCGAAACTCCCATGAATGGACATAAGCCCAGGAATTTTACCAAGACGAAATTATTAACCAAAATCGTGCTGACTAAAATTAAAACGTATTCATTCATAGCGCTGATTTTAACTCAAAATCACTTTCAATAATCCAAATGAACTAATCAGTAACAAAGCACCGCCCACCCATTTTTTAAACAGCTGGTCATTTTCAATAATTTTTTGATGAGCCCTGATACCGATGACATGACCAATAGCCGCAATTGGAATGAGTGCTAGTGAAAATTGCCAGTCAATCATCACATCCATGGCAATAAACGTAATCATCTTAATACTAACCAATAAAAACCAAAGCACAAACAATGTATTACGTAGATACTCTTTAGCCACATGACGCATATAAACGGCCACAATTAGTGGCGCACCAGTAAGCGATGTGCCAGCTACATAACCACCTATAACCAACAAAAACCTATCTACCCAAGGCTTGTGTGACGTAATTTTATGGTTAAAAATCCAGGTAATTGCATAGAAAATTGTAATCGAATATATAAATATAATCACCACAATATCTGGCAAGTTTAATAAACCAGCAACACCAATAAGTGTTGGTGGAATGATCCATAATAAAGAGTGTATCAAATATTGCCAATCAACCTTTTTAATTGACTTGAATAGCGTTAATGAAGAGAAAAATAAGAGGTGCACACCAATAATTGGCAACCAATAAACCGGACTACCACCCAACAATAGCACCAAAGGCAAACCGAGCGCCGCGCCACCAAAACCAAGACCAGTGCGCACAAAACCCGTCCACAGAAAAATCAACCCAACCAGCACTAGGCCGGTAGCATCAAAACTCATTAGCGCAATGTATCAGCCAATTTTTCAGCACTTATTTGAGTAATTTCAGCGTCTTTTGCTTCAACCATTATTCGAATCAACGGCTCAGTGCCAGAGGCACGAATTAGTACTCGCCCTTCATTGCCTAATTCAGATTCAATTGATTTAATCATTACGCTCAGTTGTTGGTGATTATCAAGATCGATTTTCTCGGTGGTTTTAACATTAATCAAGACTTGAGGATATTTGACCATTTGTGCCTTTAACGCTGCCAAACTTTGCTGACTATTAGCCAATACCGTCAATACTTGAAGTGCTGAAATAATACCGTCGCCTGACGTCGTTTGATCCAAGCAAATCATATGTCCAGAACCCTCACCACCTAAAATAGCGCCATGTTTTTTCATTTGCTCCATCACATAACGATCACCCACATCAGCTTCAACAAAAGCAATGCCTAAATTTTTTAACGCATGACGCATACCCAGATTGGTCATCTTAGTGCCTACCACCGTATCATTGGTTAAACACCCACTGGCTTTCCAAGCTTTTGCCACAATAAAAACCAACTCATCACCATCTACTAGCTCACCATTCTGATCAACCATCATTAGACGATCGCCATCACCATCAAAGGCAATACCTAGATCTGCCTGGGTGTCTAGCACCGTCTGCTGCAAGTGTTTGGTATCAGTTGCGCCACAGTTTTCATTGATATTAAAACCATTAGGCGTATTGTTAATAATTGTAACGTCCGCACCTAATTCTGAAAAAACACTCTTGGCAATGTGGTACGTAGCACCATTGGCGCAGTCTATAACAATATTCAGTCCGCTTAAACTAACTGACCGATCAAAGGTTGATTTACAAAATTCAATATAGCGTCCTAATGGTTGTTCGTGCCTGCGCGCCTTGCCAATATTGCTAGAACCAACGCTTACCATAGGCTCATTTAGTTTTCGTTCAATTTTTGCCTGATCCTCATCACTCAGTTTTAACCCTTTGGATGAAAAAAACTTAACACCGTTGTCTTGAAAGTGATTGTGTGAGGCGCTAATAACAACGCCAGCAGAAGCATTATAAGCTTGAGTTAAATAAGCAATAGCAGGTGTTGGCATCGGCCCCAACAGACCCACATCAACACCTGCAGATAAAAAGCCAGCCTCTAAAGCTGATTCAAACAAATAGCCTGATACACGCGTATCTTTACCAATTACCACACTGGCTTTACCTTGCTCAGATAAAACCGAGCCCACAGCCCAGCCCAATTTTAAAAAGAAATCTGGCGTGATTGGCTCAATACCAACCTCTCCACGAATACCATCTGTGCCAAAATAATTAGCCAATTTCCTCTCCCATTACTGCCTGCATTACCAATAGCGCATCTTTTGTTTCTAATACATCGTGCACACGCACAATATTTGCCCCATTTTGAACTGCTATTATAGCGCCTGTTACGCTGCCAACAACCCTACCTTTAACATCTCGATTGTTCAAAACAGCGCCAATCATAGATTTTCTAGACAAGCCCACTAATAACGGCAAATTAAAACACTTAAATTTATCCAATTGATTCAATAAATCAAAATTATGCACTAGCATTTTGCCAAAACCAAAACCTGGATCTAGAATAATATTTTCTTTGGCAATGCCTGCTAACAGGCAAGCATCAATCCGTTGCTGAAAAAACCGTTTAATATCTTCAACAACGTTATCATACGCTGGACTCTTTTGCATGGTTCTAGGTGAGCCTTGCATATGCATCAAACACACATCAACCCCTAAACTTGCAGCCATCTCTAAAGCACCGTCTGCTTGCAAAGCATTAACATCATTAATTAGGGTAGCACCCGCTGCCACTGCTTGTTTCATGACTTGCGGTTTTGAGGTGTCAATTGAAATAGGCACAGTCATTTCAGCCGAAAGTGTCTGAATCACAGGAATCACCCGACTAATTTCATCGGCTTCACTCACTGCACAAGCGCCCGGGCGAGTTGACTCACCACCCACATCGATTATATCTGCACCTTGATCCACCATACGCTTAGCGCTAGCAACTGCATCATCAAGATTAACATGTTGGCCGCCATCCGAAAACGAATCTGGGGTGACATTTAACACAGCCATGATTAAAGGCTTTGATGGCTGTATAGTCATACTGACTACAAATTAATGTTAAGCGATTTGTGGACTACCATCGGTTGGCTTGTCATCAGAATCTGATGAATCATCATCAACACTAACACCCGAACCTAGCTCAGTTGATACCACATCAGAATCAACAATAACGGCTGCCTCACGTATCGGCTTGCGATCCATTAAATCGTCGATTTGCTCCTTATCAATGGTCTCAAACTCCATTAAAGCTTTGGTCATTGCATGCAAAATATCTGTATTTTCTTGCAATATCTTGGTTGCAAGTTGATAGTTTTTATCAATAATTTTTTTAATTTCAGAATCTACATCTTTAAATGTGTCTTCAGAGATATGCTTGTGTTTAGTGACTTGCTTACCTAAAAATACCTCACCATCATCTTCACCATAAGCTTGTGGCCCTAGCACATCCGACATACCCCATTGCTTCACCATCTTATGAGCCACTTCTGTTGCACGCTCAATGTCATTACTTGCACCAGTGGTAACTGCATCCGCGCCATAGATTAGCTCCTCAGCAATGCGGCCACCATATAGCGCTGCAATTTGTGAATTAAGCTTACGCTTAGAAACACTATAGCTGTCTTTTTCTGGCAAAAACATAGTCACACCAAGCGCTCTGCCTCTTGGAATAATACTAACCTTATAAACAGGGTCGTGTTCAGGCACTAAACGCCCAACAATCGCGTGTCCTGCCTCATGATAAGCCGTCATTTCTTTCTCTTTTTCATCCATGGCCATAGATTTGCGCTCAGAGCCCATCATAATTTTATCTTTGGCTTTTTCAAATTCTTGCATGCCAACCAGGTTTTTATTTTTACTTGCTGTAATTAACGCAGCTTCATTACAAAGGTTCGCCAAATCAGCACCTGAAAATCCTGGTGTACCCTTAGCAATATTAATAGATTTAACGTTTTTAGCAATAGGTAGTTTGCGCATATGCACTTGTAAAATAGCATCACGGCCATTAATGTCTGGCAGGCCAACCATCACTTGTCGATCAAAACGGCCAGGGCGCAATAACGCAGGATCGAGTACATCTGGTCGGTTGGTGGCAGCGATCACAATAATACCTTCAGAACCTTCAAAGCCATCCATTTCAACCAACATTTGGTTTAAAGTTTGTTCACGCTCATCGTGGCCACCGCCCATACCGGCGCCACGTTGACGTCCAACTGCATCAATTTCATCAATAAAAATAATACATGGTGCATTTTTTTTAGCTTGCTCAAACATGTCACGCACACGAGAGGCACCCACACCCACAAACATTTCTACAAAATCAGAGCCAGAAATGAAGAAAAACGGCACCTCTGCTTCACCTGCAATAGCTTTTGCTAACAATGTTTTACCGGTTCCTGGCGGGCCGACTAATAAGACACCTTTAGGGATCTTTCCGCCCACTTTGGTGAATTTTCCAGGGTCTGACAAAAAGTCAACCAATTCAGCAACATCTTCTTTCGCCTCTTCAACGCCAGCCACATCGTCAAAGGTGACATTTGATTCATCTTTAGTAATTAACCGCGCTTTGGATTTACCAAAACTCATTGGGTTTTTGCCGCCCATAGCGCCACCAGCACCTTTCATGGTGTAGAGAATGACAGCGATTAATAATACGATTGGCGCTAATGAAATAATTAACTGCTTGAAAAAACCATCCTTTTCAGGTGGTTGAGCAACAACGTTAACGCCATTATTCAATAAGTCACCCATTAACCCAAGATCGCCCGGTGAATAAGTTGAAAAACGCTCGCCACCTGCGCCAACACCAGTAATATTGCTGCCTGCAATGGTTACCTCAGAAACATCACCTTGTTTAACGCTTTGGATAAATTCAGAATAAGTCACCTCACTCTTCTTTTCGTTGACTTCAAACTGGCTAAAAATCGAGGTAAGAACACTACCCAACACTAACCATAACAATAAATTCTTAAACATGGGGCTATACTAAAATTATAAAAAAATAAGACGGGTAACTATACCCTATTGCTTCGCTATATATGAACCGATGGCGTTTTTTTCAAGGTTTTTTCAACAAATAAAGTCAAATTCTGTCATAATTCTTAACTTAATAAAGCCAAATAATTATTGCCATGTTAAAGATCGCCCTATTACCTCTTATTCTTGCTATAACACTATTAAGCTCATGCGGATTTCATGCGCCAATTAAAAATACCACTTTAAATGCAGCAGTCATGAGTGACAAATCCAATGCATTTGCAACTGAGCTCAAAACTAGATTTAATCAAGAAGCAGTGAAAAACCTAAGCATCCAGATTGGCTCAGAAGTTAAAAAACAACAAACTGCTTCTTACACAACTAGCAACACCACCAGCAGTTACACGCTTAGCTTAAGTGTGCCGGTCAAAGTATTTAATGCTGACAATAAATTACTACTTTCTCAAGATTTAGCTGCCAGCATACATCTAAGCAAAGTTAGTTCAGCACAGGCAGACCGTTTGCAAATTGAAGAGTCATATGCGCAACTTAGAAACACGGTCATTAAAAAACTAATGAGAAGACTGTCGAAACTCAATGAGAATTAAGCCGGAGACGCTTAATTCTCAACTATCCAATAAGCTTGAATCACTCTATTGTGTTTTTGGCGCAGAACCCCTGCTTATTCAACAAAGTCTGGACGAGATTGTAGCCACTGCAAGGCGTGCAGGGTTTGATGAAAAAACTACTTTTGACATTGATGGTAATTTTGATTGGGGCTTGGTTACGGCTGAAATTTCCAATACTTCTTTGTTTTCACCTAAGCGCATTATCCAGTGCAAACTTAAAACAGGGAAAATTGGCGTCAAAGGCTCTAAGGCCTTAAGTGAACTTGCTAGTCATCTGCCACAAGACATACTGCTAATCATAACCACCGACAAACTAGATCTTGCCCAGCAAAAAAGCAAATGGTTCAAAACTTTAGAGCAGCATGGCGGCGTTATCCAACACTGGGAGGTGTCAAATGACCATTTGACCGGCTGGATCAGTAACCATATGGCCAGTGCTGGGCTCAATACTGATAAAGAAGTGGCACAAGGTATTGCTTTTTACACACAAGGAAACTTGCTGGCCTCTATGCAAGAAATTCAAAAGCTTAAAATGGCTTATCCCGATGGCAATATCAATACTCAAGAATTTCTAGCTCAAGCTCAAGAGCAATCAAAATATAGCGTTTACGGATTAATTGATGCGGCTTTATTAGGTGATGTGGTGCAAGTTAGTAAAATTTATCGCACCCTTATTGGCGATAGCGCTATGCCAATTTTACTCAGCAGTTCGTTATATCGAGAACTTAAGTCTATTATTGATATGTCTATTGAAATACACCAAAATGTCGACATCAACACCATTTTGCAACAGTATCGAGTTTGGAATAAAAAAAAGCCACTCATCACCAATATCTTAAAACGCCACCCGTATCAACGTTTGCAAAAAATATTATTATTGCTTGGACGTATTGACCGCTCAATCAAAGGCGCGGATAATCTTAACGTTGTGGATGAACTACACACACTTTTATTAAATTTAGCTGGGAAAAATCAATGGGCTCAATAAAAAATCTAATCATTGAACTAGGCAATAATGCCAGTATTGCAGCCAAGTCACTTAGGGGCGCTACAACTCAAGCTAAAAACGCTGCATTGTTCAATATCGCTGATCAAATTAATCGCAATCGCGATGAGATTTTAACTGCTAATCAACAAGATCTTAATAATGGCAAAGATAAAGGCTTAGACAATGCGTTGATTGATCGACTAATGTTAGATGATCAACGCTTAGACGGCATTATTGAAAGTCTTAATCAAATCGCTAACTTGCCAGATCCTGTTGGTGAAATTACTGATTTAAAATACCGCCCAAGTGGCATTCAAATTGGAAAAATGCGTGTGCCACTTGGTGTCATGGGTATTATTTATGAATCACGTCCAAACGTTACCATTGATGCAACAGCACTTTGTCTAAAATCAGGCAATGGTGCCATCTTGCGTGGTGGATCAGAAGCTATCCACTCCAACATGGCACTGTACCAATGCGTTAAGCAAGGGTTAATTGATGCCAATTTGAATGAGCACAGCGTGCAGTTAATTAACACAACAAATCGTGAGGCGGTTAATGAACTAGTACAGGCTAGTGATTACGTTGATGCCATTATCCCGCGTGGCGGCAAGGGTCTGGTTGAAGCAATTAGCAATAATGCCAAGGTGCCCGTGATTAAACATTTACACGGCGTTTGTCATACGTATATTGACAAAGATGCCGATACCGAAAAAGCCATTAAAATTGCATTTAACGCCAAAACAAGGCGCTACGGTGTTTGCAATGCCATGGAAACTCTGTTGGTACACGCGTCAGCGGTTGGTAGAGTATTGCCTGAACTAATTGCAGAGTATACCGCCAAAGGCGTAGAGCTCAGAGGCTGTGAACAAACACAACAACTTTCAAACAAAATTATTGCAGCAACCGACAAAGATTGGGATACAGAATATCTAGACGCCATTTTATCTATTCGTATCGTTAATTCAATGAGTGACGCCATTAATCACATTGATCAGCATGGCTCAGGCCATACCGAGTCAATTGTGACTGAAAATTACACCTCAGGTCGTCGCTTTATTGCCGAAGTAGACTCTGCCTCGGTTATGATTAACGCCTCAACCAGTTTTGCTGATGGCTTTGAATACGGCTTGGGCGCTGAAATTGGCATTAGCACGGACAAATTTCATGTTCGCGGACCAGTTGGCCTAGAAGGTCTAACTTCACAAAAATATATCGTCCTAGGTGACGGTCACATTAGACAATAAAAAACAATGATGAGTACAAATGAAACGCTAGCTGTTTTTCAGCGTGGTGCAGACGAAATATTGCCACTTGATGAGCTGAAGAAAAAATTAAACAAAAACAAACCTTTGCGCATTAAAGCTGGTTTTGATCCAACGGCGCCAGATTTACACTTGGGTCATACAGTTTTAATCAATAAACTCAAGCAACTACAAGACTTGGGTCATGACATATTGTTTTTAATCGGCGATTTCACTGGCATGATTGGCGACCCAACTGGCAAAAGCGCCACACGCCCACCGCTAACCCAAGCACAAGTAGTAGAAAATGCTCAGTCTTATCAAGATCAAGTATTTAAAATACTTGATAAAAGCAAAACCACAGTCGTCTACAACTCCGAGTGGATGAGCAAAATGTCGTCGGCTGAGATGATCCAACTCGCCTCGCAACAAACCGTTGCCAGAATGCTAGAACGTGATGATTTCTCTAAGCGCTATAAATCTGGCAAAAGTATTTCCATTCACGAATTTTTATACCCATTGATTCAAGGCTATGACTCTGTTGCGCTAGAATCAGATGTTGAGCTTGGTGGTACCGATCAAAAGTTTAACCTTTTAATGGGTAGAGAGCTGCAAAAACAAGCCAAGATGGAGCCCCAAGTTATTCTCACTATGCCAATCCTTGAAGGCTTGGATGGTGTGCAAAAAATGTCGAAATCACTCGATAACTATATCGGCATTGATGACGCACCAGATGATATGTTTGGAAAAATTATGTCAATTTCTGATGAGCTTATGTGGCGTTACCTTGAGCTATTAAGTTTTGAATCGCTAGAAACTATTGCCGGCTGGAAAGCGGAGGTAGAAAATGGTGAAAATCCAAGAAATATCAAATTCCGCCTAGCGGAAGAGATTATTGCTCGCTTTCACGATGCCCAAGCAGCTAAACAAGCACAACAAAACTTTATTGACCGTTTTGCCAAAAATAAAGTGCCTGATGAAATGCCAGAATTTAGCTTTGACGCTGGCATCAAAATTGCTAACTTGTTAAAAGACACTAGCTTGGTAAATTCTACTTCAGATGCTTTTAGAATGATTAAAGAAGGTGCTGCAAAGATTGAAGGTGAGAGAATCACTGATCGCAATCTGGTACCAGAAGCTGGCACAGCCATCTATCAAGTGGGCAAGCGTAAATTTGCGAGAGTGACAATTCAGTAAAAAAATGCTATAATCATCCTTCCAGGGGATGACATGGCTTCGACGAGGAGTTGGATCTCAAGGACGCATGCCGAGGATAAAGATAACTCGTAAAAATATGCTTTAAAAAGATAGTTGCAAACGAAAACAACTACGCTCTAGCTGCATAGCTAGCCGCTCCTTTGAGATTGTCTGTGTTTCTTAGACAGCGGTCGCTTACAGACTCGCTAGGATTATTTTTTCCAGGTAATTCGGTTAAAACTTTTGGAAATCGCTACTTATATCCCTGATGGTCGGGTGATAGGCGGCTAACTCAAATAGACCAAGCTAAGCATGTAGACTCTTTGTTTGAAGGTTTTCGGACGCGGGTTCGATCCCCGCCATCTCCACCAAATTAATCAACCATATTGACATCAACACCCTGTTCGAGTAACTTAGCTTGATGGGCATTTCGGTAAGCATTGAAATCCTCATAAGTTTTATGATGTCCGCCACTTACAAAACTCAAAACAGCGTTAAAGTGGAAACTGAATAGACGATTATCAATTTCTATAATTTTCCTGCCTTCATCAAATAATAAAAATCCAGGTCGGTAGCTTAGATTATGCTGTTCAGCCAGTTTTTTTGGTGTGGTTTTAGTACCATCAAACAGAATAATTTCCTCATCAGAGTCAGCATCAAAGCGTACAAATAAGAATTTTTCTAGCTCTTCATGAACCTCCTCTCTATTGAGTAATTTTTCATGCACTGTGCTACATCCAACGCACCTCTCATCTTCAAACAGCATAGCGACTGGATCACTAAAGTTGGAAAAATCTGTTACTTTTTCTAATAGTGAGTGAGCAGCAAACTGATAGCTAGGTGCTGATTTGCTAGCAATAAATTGATTTAACGATTGTGTCTTTGAGTGATCTTTGGCAACGTATTCTAAAGTGTGGCCAAATAGTGTTGGGTTGCGGTATCCGTTAGTTCTAAAAACCTGCTCGCCTTGCTTGTCCAAAAACACAATGGTAGGCGTATATTTAACACCGAGCATTTTAGCTAGGTCTTTTTCACTCATTGCATCACCATCAGGCATGGTGATTTCTCGACCACCTTTGATGTTAACAGCAATCACAGAAAAATGATCTTTTATAAAATTCTGATTATTGCCGCTTTTAAAGTTTTGGCTCAACATGGCGTCACAATATGGACAGCCATCTAAATGGAAGAATAACAATACTTTTTTAGCTTCGTCACCCGCCTCTTCAACATCCTCACCAATATCTAAAAAACTATCAGTAAACCATGATGGCACTTCATATTGCGCTCCACCAGTGACCTTTCCTGGCTCAACAGCATGAGCTGTCATCAACAAAGCAAACGTCAACATAAACGCCATTCTTATTTTTTTCATAACACCCTCCTCAAAGTTTTTTATCAATAATAAGCCATAAAGTCAAAAATAACAAGTGCCAGTTGTTTTATTGAAATTACGGGATGTCAAACAATGCTTCAATGCCGCTTATTGGGGCTGGTAACTGCAAGACGCCATGTATTGGATAATCCACCGCATCAAGCACATTAAGGAATTTCATCTCTTTCTTCTTTGCTAGAACAATCACTTTAGTATTGGGCGAATACTTGCGCAAACTAACCAATAACACCTCTACATTAGATTTATAGATGCCACTATAGTTGGTACTATAAGCATAGAAAAATTCCACCATTACATAATCAACAGGTTGTTTTTTAACCAATGCAATGGCTTTACGAATACTATTTACTCTAAATTCAGCAAACCCTCTGCAGTTATACAGCTCGCTACAATCTGGAAATAAAATTGACTCAATGATTGAAACAACAATAGGTTTGGGCATTATTTAAGTACTTACAATTTACCTTTTAGCAAATAAAACACCACTGCCACCAATACAACGATAATTAGCAGCTCAATGGCAAACATGGTTAGTCGTTAATTGAATAACAAGCCACGCCGCCTTTTTGCGAACCTGCTGCAAACATGCATCGTGCGTTTGGGTTGTCAGCTGGAATCCATTCATACACACGAATATTCCAGCCAGCGGTTTCAATCAAGTACTCAGAACTGGGTTTAACAGTTGTAGCGCCCATGGTGGTCATTTTCTCCCAAAGTCCTGCTTGGACAGATAGCGATAATAAAAATACTGTGATTAATATAATGAGTTTGTTGTTCATATTTTTTCCTGTAATTTTTACCAAATTAACGTATGCCTCTTTGTTTTTTAATCATTTCATAAGCACTGATAATTTCTTGTGTCTTCTCTTTAGCCAATGTCATCATCTCTTCTGGCAAACCTTTAGCCACCAATTTATCTGGATGATGCTGAGACAATAGTCGACGATAGGCACGCTTTAACTCTTTATCTGTGGCGTTTTTATCCATGCCCAAGATAACGTAAGCATCATCAATGGTTGGTTGATTGGCACTATGATTGGTGGCTGCAAATTGCTGAATCAAACTCTCCAATTCATGAAGTGAAAAATGCAACTTTTGCGCAATATACTTAAGCGCTTCATGCTCTTTGTTGTCCAATACACCATCTGCGTAAGACGCTTGAATTTGAATTTCCAAAAACATGCGAACCAAATGTGTACGTCTGTGACTTTCAAGTCTAAATTGATCAAGCACCTCGTCCAAATTAAAGCTGTCACTTTTGCCTTGATTAAACAACTCCTTGGCCACTTTCTGCATGTCCGCCTCAAGCTGCAAATGTTGCATTACCTGTTGTGCTAATAAAATTTCAGATTTTGATACTCTGCCATCAATTTTGGCAATATAGCCCATAACTGAAAACACACTACTAAAAAACGCTGCCTGAACTCGCTGCTGGTCGCCTATGTGATAATTTTGATCAAAATTGCCAAAATTTGATTTGCTTTTAGAAAAATTACCAGCAAAGGCTGCACCAAGCATCGCACCCAAAGGGCCGCCTAAAATAAAACCAAATGCGCCGCCCAAAACTGTTGTCCACCAACTCATATTAATTACCCTGTTTGCTGTTTATTTTTAGGTTTTTTCTTGGGCTTGTTACCCCAAAACCCTTTCTTTTGTTTGGTTTTGTTGTCAGTAGAATTACTGTCTTTTCCATATCTCGGCTTATTTCTAGGCTTGTTCTTTTTGGGTTTTTTCTTTTTAGGCGGCAAAATGTTTTTTGCAGATTCTGGCACATTATGATCTGGCACAAAATCATCCACCATAATACGCTCGAGTTTTTTCTGAGTTAGGCGCTCAATATCAAACAACTGTTTGGCTTCGTCCGCACTCACTAGAGAGACAGCCTCACCTTTAGATCCTGCCCTACCTGTACGACCAATGCGGTGTACATAATCTTCAGGCACATGCGGCAAATCAAAATTTACTACGTGCGGTAGTTCAGCAATATCAATACCACGCGCTGCAATATCTGTTGCCACCAATACATTAACCTTTCCAGCTTTAAAATCAGCCAAAGCCCTAGTACGAGCGCCTTGAGATTTATTACCATGAATGGCAGCAGCGGTAATGCCTTTCTTGCCTAGTTGAGTGGCAATTCGATTAGCGCCATGCTTGGTACGACTAAACACCAGCACCTGATACCAGCCATGATCCTTAATTAGCTTGGTAAGCAACGCTTGTTTTTTGGATTTATCAACAGGATGAACCCACTGCTTGACTGATTTCACGGTGGAGTTTCTAGGGGTAACTGAAATTTCAACCGGATTATGCACTAAGGTTTTAGCCAGCTTTCTAATTTCATCAGAAAAGGTTGCTGAGAACATTAACGTCTGTCTTTTAACCGGTAAAATTTTTAAAATACGCTTAATGTCGTGAATAAACCCCATATCTAACATTCGATCCGCTTCATCAAAAACAATGATTTCTAGTTGATCAAACTTAACGGCATTTTGCGAATAAAGATCTAATAAACGCCCAGGTGTTGCTACCAATATATCTACACCACCTCGAAGCTTTTGCATTTGTGGATTGATTTTCACCCCGCCAAATACTACCGCTGACTTGAGTGGCAGTTGTTTGCCGTAGGTATTAACGCTAGCTTGCACTTGTGCTGCCAGTTCACGTGTTGGCGTTAAAATCAGTGAACGAACTTGGTTTGACTTGGTCGATTGACCCTCTGACAATAGTTGCAAAATTGGTAAAGTAAAACCTGCGGTTTTACCTGTACCAGTTTGTGCTGCTGCCATAACATCTTTACCCTCTAACACCAGAGGAATAGACTTCTCTTGAATGGGTGATGGCTTGTCATAACCTTGCTGAGAAACCGCCTTCAGAATTAACTCTGACAAGCCTAATTTAGTAAAACCCATGGAAGAATGTTGATGAAATAAAGATGTATATTTTACATTGACATCTTATAATAAAAAATATGAATAATCACCAAGCACTAAAAAGCCCTTGTGTCGGCATTTGTAAGTACAACAAAAACAACTATTGTGTTGGCTGCAAACGTCATAGTGACGAAATTAGTGGCTGGATCAACTATTCAGATAACGTTCGAAAAGCCATCATGCAAGATCTTAAAGATCGAACGATAGACTCCTGACAATTCCACCACTAAGTTTTTTCATGAGTGTTTATTATAGAAACTAAATTTTATTTTATTCAAAATAATTAATGCAACAATGGTCATGGCCGCGCCCAATACCGTAGTCCAATGCCAAGCCTCACCTAAGAAGACAACACTTAGACCGACCGCAAAAAATGGCACTAAAAAAGTAAACACACTGCCTTGTTTAGAGCCCAATTTCTGCAGACCTAAGAAATAAACCGTTGTTGCAAATGTTGTAGAACCAATAGTAACAATTAAAAAATTAACCCAGAAAATACTATCCATGGCAAATATAGAGCCATGAATAGGCTCAAAGAAAAATATCCAGTCAAATATGGCGGTTATTAGATAAATATAAAAACTTAATACAGCTGGATTAATCGCTTTGGCATATGTACTGGTAATTGACATTAACGCCCAAAAACCAGCTGCAGCTAGCATATAAATATTATGACTTACCCATAACCCCTCAAAACCTAAATGCCAAATATTCATTGTTACCACAACACCAACTGCACCCAATGCTAGCGCCATCCAATCTTTTATTTGAGGTTTTTTCTGTTTGCTAAAAAGCATTAACAAATACACCAATATTGGCATTAACGTTGTTACCACCGCGCCCGCCAAACCAGGCGAGCCATACTTTGTACTGAGAAAATAAAACTTGCTATAAAAAATAAGCAATACAGCAGCAAGACTTGCAATAATAAAATTGGCTAAATCAATTTTAAATGAGAGTTTCATCCACCATAATACGGGCACCATCGTGATAACAGTCAACACATACCGATAAGTAATAAATTCGTGCTCTTCAATATAGGTTGACAACACGCCGGCAATTGGCCAAGAAGCACCCCAAAAAAACATGGCCAGTGTAATCCATAAATATAGGCGATTATTTGTCATGCCAAAGCCAACAGTGCGCCCGCTAAAAGCATTACAGCGCCAACCATTTTATTAATCAGTTGATCCGTACCTGGCTTGTCAAATGCTTGTTTAATACGGCTGACCGTTGCGTTAATTAAACTAATGCCAATCATCAGCCCAACACCAACTGTGGCCAATATCTCTAAAGCGTAAATCAGACCTACGTTAGATAAATCAATAAAGGCGGGCAAAATAGCAATATAAAAGATCATTACTTTAGGATTAACCAATGAAATCAATAGTCCTGTAGAAAATTCAGCCATATTGCTTTTGTGCGCTGACTTAGTGCTAAGCTTAACCTTGTGCGCATTCCAGGCATTAATACCTAAATAAATAAGATAAGTCCCGCCCAGCACTCTCACGTAATCCATCATTGGAATAACAAACTCTGCAAATAAATCTAGCGAAAAAATAACAATTGAAAGATAGATTAAATCACCAAGCACCAACCCAATTGATAAATAAAAAGCTGGCATAAATCCTTGCGACATACTTTTGGCAAACACTGCCAGCGTGCCTGGGCCGGGCGTTATTACAAACACAAAAGCAATTAAGAATAGTGAGATAAATTGAGCGAATTCCATGGGCTAATATAAAGCCACAAAAACACCGACCAACATCATAGTAATGCCCGTTATTTTATTAACTTTTTGAACCACCTTAGGGTCTTCAATTGATTTACGCAATTTAAGCCCTAAAATATTAGCCAAGCTAAGCACAAACAATACAGTAATGCCCACCACAACAATCACCTCAATTTCAGTAGCCAGCGTTAGATTATCTAAATCGATAAAAATTGGCAAAAAAGACAAATAATAAATAATGGTTTTTGGATTGGTACCGCCCACCACAAATCCAGCAAATAATAATTTAACGATCGACTTCTTGCCCTCATCCGCTTCGAAACTTACCCCTTTTGAGCGATATTGTGCCATGCCAATATAAAGCAAATAAGCCGCGCCAAAAAACTTCACGTAGATCATACCTTGCTCAATAATTTGCGCCAAGACACTCAGTGCAAACATCGCAATTGACACATATAAAATATCACCAACAACATGGCCTACTGAAAGCCACAAAGCAGCAACTGGCCCATATCGAGTTGAGGTTGCTAATACCGCAAACAAACCCGGCCCTGGCGAAATGGCATAAACAAATGTCGCAAAGGTTAAAGATAGTAGCGTTAATAGTTCCATCTGCTATAATTCAAATATTATTTAAACATTGATTTTAACGCCTTATGAATTTAGATTATCTTGATTTTGAACAACCAATTGCCGATCTTGAAGCAAAAATAGAGGCGCTTTGCAATATTAAAGACAAGGTTGATATTGCAGAAGAAATGGAGGCGTTAAAAGCTAAAAGCAACACCCTAACCAAAAAGATTTTTTCATCGCTGTCCGATTGGCAAATTTCTCAATTAGCTCGCCATCCAAAGCGTTTGTACACACTTGACTATATTGATGAAGTCTTTGAAGAATTTACTGAGCTACATGGTGACCGTGCCTATGGTGATGATCATGCAATTATTGGTGGTATTGCTAAGCTTGACGGGCAGCCAGTTATGTTTATTGGTCAGCAAAAGGGCCGAACAACGCAAGAAAAACTCAAACACAATTTTGGCATGCCACGCCCAGAAGGCTATCGCAAGGCGTTGCGCTTAATGAAAATGGCTGAGAAATTCAACATGCCGATTATTACCTTTATTGATACACCAGGTGCCTACCCAGGTATTGGCGCAGAAGAACGCGGTCAATCAGAAGCTATCGCTAAAAACCTATTTGAGATGTCAACCCTGTCAACCCCAATCATCTCAGTAGTTATTGGTGAAGGCGGATCAGGCGGTGCGTTAGCCATTGGCGTAGCTGACACCATGATGCTGTTTGAATATTCAATTTATTCGGTTATTTCACCTGAAGGCTGTGCCTCAATCCTTTATAAAGATGCTGCCAAGGCCGACCTTGCCGCTGAATCTTTAAAACTAACCTCAGAGCATTTGAAAAAAGAAGGATTGATTGATGTCATCATTGACGAACCATTAGGTGGCATTCATCGTAATCCATCTGAGGCTAAAACATTATTAAAAGCGGCACTTATTCAAGAGCTTGGCAACATTAAACAACTATCAACTGCTGACTTGCTACTAAAGAGGCAGGAAAAGCTACTAAGCTTTGGAAAGTTTAAAGACTAAAGACGCTTTTCTTGAGGGTAAGAATATTGCCCTAGCTTTAAGTGGTGGCATTGATTCAATTGTATTGCTACACTATCTGCACAGCTATTACCCAAACCATATTAGGGCAATTCATTGCAATCATCACTTATCTGAATACTGCAATGATTGGCATTTATTTTGCCAAAACGTGTGCAATACACTAAATATTCCATACTCAAATATTAACCTAAATATAGAAAATTCTAAAAATATTGAGGAGAATGCTCGTAAAAGTCGATATCATTCGTTATCTTGTAATTTATTAGATAATGAGGTTTTGTGCACTGCGCATCATCAACAAGATCAGGCTGAAACCCTGCTTTTGCAATTATTTAGAGGTGCTGGCAGCGCTGGACTGGCCAGCATGCCTCGCGAAAAACCCTTGGGCAAAGGTAGTCATTATCGCCCCATGCTGGATATTAGCAAAGTTCAAATCATTGATTATGCCAAAACACACAAACTTGACTGGATAGAGGACGATAGCAACAAAAACATTAATTTTAGGCGAAATTTCTTGCGTTTAGAAATAATACCAAAACTATCTACGGTTTATAAAAATTTAGCAAAAACCTTGTCTAGGAGCGCTAAACACCAATCAGAAGCATTAAAACTTACTCGCGAATTAGCTGACATTGACTTGCAAGCCAATAATATTATTAATGACAGTGGTCGACTCAATATTGATGAGCTTATTAAGCTAGAAACACATAGAATTAAGAATATTTTGCGTCACCATCTAAGCTTGATGGACTTTTTAGCGCCATCAGACAAGATAATGAATCAAATTATCGACCTTCTACATGCCAAACAAGATGCAAAGCCTTTGGTTCAATGGAATGAGTTTGAAATTAGGCGTTATCAGCAAGAATTATATTTTATCAACAACAATCAAGACAATACTCAACAAAAATGCCCAATTCAGTCCGATTTTGAAAATTTGCCAAATTTTTCCATTCGCTATCGAACTGAAGGCCAGCGCATTAAACTGCCTGGAAAAACACACTCTCAACCCCTGAAAAAGGTCTTGCAAGAGGCTGGAATCCCGCCTTGGGAGCGAAATTCACTCAAAATGTACTATATTGGCGACGAATTACGCGCTATGGAACGACTGGGTCATGTAGAAAATGGCGAATAACTGCCATTCACAAAATTTCTGAAATTTTACAATCGCTAATGTTGCTTATTTATAAGTAACGTCGCTCGTTTGCTCAACTGCCGGTCTGGCCATAGCTAAAGCGATTCTTTTTAAATCAATACTACCGATAATTGTATCGTTGTCATCAACCACATTAGCCTCATGATTTGACCCATCCGCAATACCCGGCAAAACATCTTCAAGCACATCATTTTGATGAAAATTCGGGCCTTTAACAGACTGACCTTTCTGCATAATTGACTTAATACGAATTACGCGACTTCGATTAATATCTTGAATAAAATCAACAATATAGTCATTTTCAGGCTTTAGGATAATGTTTTGCGGATCCCCTTGTTGAATCACCTCGCCATCACGCAAAATGGCAATATTGTCACCAATACGCAACGCTTCATCAAGATCATGAGTGATGAATACAATGGTTTTTTTAAGCTCTTGCTGCAACGTTAACAAAATATCTTGCATGTCAGTTCTGATTAAAGGATCTAGTGCTGAAAACGCCTCATCCATTAATAATATATCTGCATCTGTTGCTAATGCACGCGCCAGACCAACACGCTGCTGCATACCGCCTGACAGTTGTGCTGGATAATAATCTTCAAACCCATCTAAACCCACACGCTCCAGCCACTTATGTGAATCTTCTTTAGCCTTATTTAACGAGATACCTTGAACCACCAATCCGTAAGCGACATTCTCTGCAACAGTTTTATGCACATGGAGACCAAACTTCTGAAAAACCATTGAAGTCTTATGTCGCCTAAACTCGCGTAATTCTGCTTTTGACATCGACAAAACATCTTCACCATAAGCATTAATTTGGCCATCCGTTGGCTCAATCAATCGGTTAATATGGCGAATTAAAGTGGATTTTCCAGAGCCAGATAAACCCATAATGACCGAAATCTGGTGGGCAGGAATATCGATATTGATATCCTTTAAGCCTAATACGTGATTATATTTATCCAATAAGTCTGCTTTCGACATGCCGTCTTTGACATATTGCACCATTTTTTTTGGCCGCTTACCAAATATCTTATACAAGCCTTTGATGCTAATGGCGATTTCACTCATGAGTGATCTCCGTATTGATGTTTTTGTAGTCGCTTTCCATACGCTTGGGTCACTCGATCAAAAATAATAGCCAGTGCTACAATTGCCAAGCCATTTAACAAACCTAAAGCCAGATATTGATTTGAAATTGAACGCAATACTGGCACACCTAATCCAGCCACACCAATCATAGAGGCGATTACCACCATTGATAGTGCCATCATAATCGTTTGATTAATACCAGCAAAAATATTTGGCAAAGCTAGTGGGATCTGCACACCAAATAGACGTTGGCGATAATTTGCACCAAATGCATCGGCTGCCTCTAACGCTTCTTTGCTCACCAAGCGAATGCCTAGATTGGTCAAACGTACAATAGGTGGCAAAGCATAAATACACACAGCGATCAAACCAGGCACTTTACCAATACCCAGAAGCATTACTACCGGGATGAGATACACGAAAGCCGGGATAGTTTGCATAATATCCAATAGTGGCGTTACCAAAGCTTGGGCGACTTTTGATCTGGCCATTAAAATACCCATGGGAATACCAATCGAGATACAAATTAAGGTTGCCACTGAAACAATGGCCAGTGTCGACATGGTGTCTTTCCACATGCCGAAATAACCAATAGTAATAAATGCCAGAATTGCACCAGTTGCAATTTTTATACTGCGACCACCTGCCCAAGCCAGCGCACCCACAATTAGTAACGTAATTGGCCATGGTGTTGAAATTAGCAACTTTTCAAACCAAACCAAAAAATACAGCAAAGGATCAAAAAATACCTCAATGGCTTCACCATATTCACCAGTAAATTCTGAAAAACTACCATCAACGCTTTTTTTAAAATCACGCAATTCACCGCGACTCATTGCAGGGAATTTATCCAAAAAATCCATTCTTAATCCTATGTTTTTTGTTAAAAAAAATGCCTGAATAATCAGGCATTTTTCACTATCTAAATAAAACTATTATTTAATCGCTGCTTTAATTTTACCCGCTGTTGCGCTATCTACCCATGACTCCCATACCTGAGGCTTGGTCAGTAAAAATTCAATCGCGGCATCTGCGCCACTAGCCTGATTGTCGCCCATGTAAACCAACATTTCATTCATGTCAGATCCTGGATAAATACGATT